>Ga0315312_1000040_pt1 | contig 250986 bp, 222 predicted proteins | sample TDP7_MG_FD_203629 | JGI IMG/M metagenome (GOLD analysis project Ga0315312, IMG submission 203629) | Freshwater sediment microbial communities from Lake Towuti, South Sulawesi, Indonesia - TDP7 | ecosystem: Environmental > Aquatic > Freshwater > Lake > Sediment | place: Indonesia: South...
TCATCCAGACGCCGCTCGAAGTGACGGCGGTTCCAAACCCCGGTGAGGGGATCGGTGGCCGCCAGACGAGCGACGTCATCCCTCAACTTCTGATTCTCCACACAGATAGCCATGTGATCGACCATGGCAAGGAGCGCCTCTAGGTCGGACTCATCGAAAGGTCGGCCATCGGCTCGGTCGGCTACGTTTACCACCCCAACCACCCGTTCTCTCAGAAAAAGAGGAACACTGATGAAAGAAGCGGTCTCGTATCCAGGCTTGGGATCGATGAAACGAACCTCTCGTCCGAAATCCTTCACCAAAAGAGGTTTCTTCATCCGGGCGACCCAACTGGCAACCCCCTCTCCCAGTGGCACTTTCCTGCCCAGGGCGACCTCCCCAGGGAGTCCGAAAGCCTTTTCGATCACCAAAACATCCCCGCTCAAGGCCATGTAGGAGAGACACCGGCCTCGCAACGCCTCCTTGGCCGCCAGAAGGGCTGAGCCCAGGAGATCTAGGTCTCCTTGACTCACCTCTTCCCTTTCCCTCAACTCTTCTCCCATTCCCATGGCTGACCTATGATGAGCCGCTATCCGAAGATCTAAGAACGGAGAGCCCCCTGTCCAGTTCGTGGTCGGAAGGCTTTGTGGAGGGGGGACGGAGAGGGCTCATGGTATACCCCACGCCGGGCACAGTGAGGAGATAGCGGGGGGTGTTAGGATCGGGCTCTATCTTCTGGCGAATCTGATGGATATGACTCTTCACCAACCCGCCCTTCCCTCGACCCTCAGGCCCCCAGACTAGTTCTCCGAGCCTCTCCTCAGCGAGTACCACCCCTTTGTTGCTAGCCAAGGTATGCAAGATCTCAAACTCCGTAGGTGAGAGGCGGACGGTGCCCCGTGGCCCCGTAACCTCCAACCGGCTAGCATCCAAGGCTAACTCTCCTACCTGTAACCTTTCCTGGGAGACCACCTTCACAGGAGCAGCGATTTTCCTGGCTACCACCCCGACTCGGGCTATGAGGATGCGGGGACTGAAAGGCTTAGCGATATAATCATCCGCCCCCGCCACGAAACCCTTAAGGATATCCTTTTCGCCAGCCCGCTCGCTCAAGAAGATGAAGAGCCCAGGGCCACTTCCTTTGACGATCTCGCAAAGTTCATAGCCGCCCAGTTTGGCCAGATCAACCTCTGAGATCACAAGATCGGGCTTCTCCACCCGAAAGTAAGCCAAGGCCTGTTGCCCATCGCGGGCTGTGACCACACTATGTCCTTCCCGGGTGAGGAGGTAGGTCAAGAGGTCGAGAATGTATTGGTCATCATCTACCACTAAAACCCTCATCGACTACTTCGCCGCTCCTTCTTCACCAAAGTGAGAGACTATAGATGGTTGTGCGGGGATAGATCCGACATACTTCGCCACTCATCATCTCCTCTCAAGACAAAATCGGGCCCACGCGATCGTGCCGAGTGAGCCCAGATGTTATTGACAAATTCAGGTCTTCGTAATATACTATGATCGACGCTCGGTGCTGGACTCACTGGGTGTCAGGACCCCGTTGGTCCCTAACCGTACGGGGTCCTCTACTTTGTCCTCCGAAAAACCGGCCCTATCTCCAGCCGGTTTCACCACCGGCTCCTCATCGCTTCAGGGCCCAAGTATAACCGATAATTCATCCCCTCTACGCCGACGTGCATAAGCAGATTATAGTACTTTGGTACCATTATACGACGAAATCGCTCGGAAATCAAGCCTTGTCAATGCTATTTGGTTAAGATTTGGTTAAGATGACTCTAAAGTAGTGTCTCGGTCAGGACTGCACGGTCGAATCTTCGCCGCTCGAAGAGGTAGCCTAAGCCACGAACGTTGAGGATATGAGCCGGCTTTTCGGGAGCGGGTTCGATCTTCCTTCGCAAGTTGTGGATATGCACCTTCAGCAACTTGCGGGCCTCTTCAGGGGAGCAATCGTAGCCCTGTACCTGCCTCATCAGGCTCCTATAGGTGAGTGCACGCCCAGAGTTGTTCAACAGACAACGAAGTATTTCGAACTCGGTAGGCGTGAGGTCCACTGGCCTACCCTCCACCCTCACTTCGCGCCGAAAGACGTTTATGGCTAGCCTGCCGATATCGAACTGCCCCGCATGACCTGGCCGGGACAAACCCACACGGCGCAGCAGGGCATATAATTGTGCCAGAAACATCCGCGTGGTAAAAGGCTTGAGGAGGTGAGCATCGCCCCCGGCATTTAGACTGCGGGCCAAGGCAAACTCCTGTCCTCTCCTCCCCACCACAAGCAGAGGAGCGATGGTCCGCTCTCGTATTTCCTGGCATAGCTCCTCCTCCCAACTGCCTCGTGGACCTAGGCTCAAGACCACGGCATCTGGAGGTTCTTCATCGAGGTGTCGCAGAGCCGCCTCCCCTTCCGTGGCGATGGAGACTACCATCCTCTCCGCTTCTAGGATCTTGGCTATCTGATCCGCTATTCGCTTATCAGAATCTATAACCAGAATCCTGTTCAACTGACTCGCTTCCTTCTTCACCAAAGTGAGAGACTATAGATGGTTGTGCGGGGATAGATCCGACATACTTCGCCACTTATCATCTCCTCTCAAGACAAAATCGGGCCCACGCGATCGTGCCGAGTGAGCCCAGATGTTATTGACAAATTCAGGTCTTCGTAATATACTATGATCGACGCTCGGTGCTGGACTCACTGGGTGTCAGGACCCCGTTGGTCCCTAACCGTACGGGGTCCTCTACTTTGTCCTCCGAAAAACCGGCCCTATCTCCAGCCGGTTTCACCACCGGCTCCTCATCGCTTCAGGGCCCAAGTATAACCGATAATTCATCCCCTCTACGCCGACGTGCATAAGCAGATTATAGTACTTTGGTACCATTATACGACGAAATCGCTCGGAAATCAAGCCTTGTCAATGCTATTTGGTTAAGATTTGGTTAAGATGACTCTAAAGTAGTGTCTCGGTCAGGACTGCACGGTCGAATCTTCGCCGCTCGAAGAGGTAGCCTAAGCCACGAACGTTGAGGATATGAGCCGGCTTTTCGGGAGCGGGTTCGATCTTCCTTCGCAAGTTGTGGATATGCACCTTCAGCAACTTGCGGGCGCATCGCCCACCGACTATTGAGTTCGAAATAATTCCTCCTCGAACCAATGGTCATTCGACGATCGATTCTAACCCTATTCATCCTCCTGCCTAAGGCTCAAGGCTCTCTTACAACTCGTTTCAAAGGTGGGAAGCTCCTCAGCGGCAAGGCTCATGATGTATGAAGTTAGAATCAATAAAGGACTATGACAATCCACAAAGTCCTATCATACTACACCCAGTCTTCTCGCTTGTTGTCAAGCATCAAAGAGACATCTGATGGAGTAGCACCTCAACTCATTTCCCCCCGTGGCAAGGACTCGATCCCAGAACTGCCCATTGCTTCCACGTCTTTGCCCCGTTCCCGAAATTTGACTTCTCCCTCGGCTCGTGTTAATGTAGAAACAATGAAAATATCTCGGTCTGGGTCCACGGGACCTGGGGCCAGGTTGTCAAACTGCGGACAAAACTACTGCGGACTTAATCCAAAAGCAGATCGATTTAATAAGTCCTGCGGACTTTGCAAAAACCAAGGCCTGAGATGGGCACAGACTACTACTATAGGCAAATTCAGCGAAAAGATACAATATATAGTATGGAGTGGACTCGGATATTGCTAAGGACTTAAAATCCGCTGGAGTAATACTCCATGCGGGTTCGAATCCCGCCCGCCCCATAAAGCACAACATGTTAGCCATTCGCTGAGTGGTTCCATATCTAGCAGTGTTGGGCTCTCCCATCGCGGGAGAGCCCTTTCTATTTCCACAGAAACTCGTGCGGACTTTGGAAAAGTTAAGTGTAAGAAACTCCTGCGGACTCCAAAAAGTTGCACATTCTGCTGAGCCAGAGTTGACCTGACGAGATGCAGACAACGTCTTTGTCAGATTGCCCGGATGGGATCTGTGCGGTGGGATCTGACCGAGTGGAAGTCAGATCTGCCGGGGCATGGGTAGGGCCAGATCTGGTGATAAGACTCCCGTTCTTTGGTTAAGAGCCGTACTAGCGGTGGACACCGTTGACCTCAGCGCGAAGCTGGAGTATACTGACGTCGCCCCCAGATAACACAAGCAACCATGCACCAGGGGCTGCTGAGTGTCGCCCCTAGTGACGACAGAGGGATCCACCCATGATGGGTTGGACACGTGATGAGGTGTCTCCCGCAGGTCGGCACCAGACTAGCGTAGCCAGCTCCCCCTCTCGTGCCATATGGTTGCCAATCGTCGTTGCAGTCGCTCTGAAGGTCGTACAGGCTCCGAGCACAGTTCTTCACTTAATGGCAATTTGACGAAGGGCTGGCGGGAATAACGCCTGGGCACAAGGATTCGTGGAAGCAGAAATCGAGGAGTTGACCGCAACCCCTTATCGATTTCGGGGTTTAGCCTAGTAGAAAGCTCACTCTAGAACCGGAACAAACTACGTACCACCATCGTCACCTTTCGGATAATTGCGGCGATTCGTATGGCTGCCGAGTCCGAAGTCGCACAACTCAAACACGTCTAAGGTTGCTCTAAGAACATCGAGCTACGCGGAGGACACAACTGACATACTGAGTACATAGCCGTCTATCAAGTGACATAGTAGCACATCACGAGGGGAGGGCCATGAGGCACCTGGATAGTCAATGGCGGATGTCTATCGATTGGTGTCTCTTTTTGTTTGTAGTGCCTTTCTAAACTGCTATTCTCCATAGGGGTGTCACTGGCATTGGGATGGTGGGACAAGAGGGTGATCCTTTGGGATGTGAGCGATTAGCGAGATCCAAGAGAAGTTGCATGTCACAGGCAGTGGATGAAGACCCGTGACGGGCACATGACGGCCACATGGAGATCTATGTGATGAATGGCAACGGTAGCAGCGTGACGCACCTTACCAACGACCCGGCCTCGGACAAGCTCCCGCCTCGGTCGCCAGGGCAGGGTTCGCAGCAAACTCTTCTGACGATTGATGTCTCGTGACTGGAGGCTGACAGATGAAGTGTCCTAGTTGCCAACACGTCTCTGACACAGGGTTACTCAAGTGCTCTGCGTGCGGCCATGTGTACGACCGCGACCCACTCGAAACGCTGCAGCACCTGGAGTATCTCCTCGCTTGGCTGGATGAGCGAGCGGAGGCCCTTGGGGAGGCGGCTTACGCGCGGCTGCATGATGAGGCCCTAAGCCAACTCAACGTTCTGCGTGGCGCGCTACGCCTCCCTCCGGCTCCCGCCGTAGCTCGCCCTCTGGAAGAAATCGTGCCTGAACTAGCCCTGGTAGAAGCGGCGCGCGAGCAGATCGTGTGGTGGGTCGTGGAAAGTGTGATCACCCACGCATCCGCGGACAAGTTGCGTGAATACCTTACGATTCGGGCTCAGAATCTGAAAGCGGAACTGGCCGGGCGCCCCGCCGAAATTGTGCCACCCTCGGATTTGGAGGTGGTTGACTTTGCGCTCGAGTCGCTGTCGCCCTGGGCCGAGAAGCTAGGCCTTTATGCTGGCGATGTCGAGTCGCTGCGCGATCATTTGTACAGGAGACGCGTCGCGCTATTGGAACCCATACCGCCTCCCGTCCCTGCACTCGAAGAGGTCACGCCGCCTGCACCCCTTGCTCCAATGCCTGTTCCTACTCCCGCACCTGCGGTTACGCCTCTGGCACCGAGACTAGCGCCGCTGCCGAAACCCAAACGCCCCCCCATCGATTGGGGCAAGGTCTGGGAGAAGATCGTCGAAGCTGCTGTCTCCGGCGCGCTGCTGCGCGGGCTGCTGTACCTGGGCGCGTTCATGATTGTCATCTCGGCCGCCATTTTGGTTGTCCGCTTTTGGGCCATCTTTCCCAGGGGAGTGCAACTGGCTATTATCGCTGCTGTGCCGTCCTCGTTCTATCTGGCTGGCTGGGGCGTGCGCTCAAAACTCAGGTTGCCCCAGGCCGGTGGTGTATTAACCGGCATCGGTGCGTTACTAGTGGCGGTGGACTTCGCTGCGATCTATCAGTTTGGTGGACTGGCGGTGGACCTCGCGCTCTACTGGCTGGTCAGCTCGGTCACTTGCACCGTGATCTACGCTTTCACCGCATGGCGCCTTCCGATCGAATTCTTTGGCTACATCACGCTGATTGGAGTGAGCAGCACGCTGATGGCGCTCACGCGCGTGCTGGGCCTGCCACTCGAATGGGAAATTGCCTCGCTGACTGCATTGGCGATAGCGATGGTGGAGAGTGCGGCGCGCCTCAAGCGAGTACCGGACAGGTGGCCCGAACTCGCCCGCGCGGCCCGGCGCTTGCCGCAGGTCCTCGTGCCGGTGACGCTCGCTATCGTCCTCTTCGATTCAGCGACTGCGGCACCCCACAATCCGACGCTAGGGCACATGGCAACGTTTGCCTTTGCTGCGGCCAGCTACGGCCTGCTGGCATGGCGTTTCCCGGCGGCCATCTTCGCCCACGCTACGGTGTGGAGTTCCATCGGCGCGGCGGGCTTTGCACTCTGGGCTGCTGCGGTACCGCTTGAGTGGTACGCCACAGCCGCCGCTGCCTTCTCACCCCTCTACATCCTCGCTGGTCAGTGGGTGCACGAGCGACTCCGCGAAGACTTTGCGCCACGGCGTGCCTATCTCACAGCGGTGAACCTGGCCGGTTTTGCATTGGCGGCCATGGCCGTTCTGGCCGGATTTGTCATGATGGTTGAGTATCCATGGCCCAGCGTGATCGCCCTTTCGCTGGCTGCACTCGTCCTCGCGGGGTACGCGTATCTCTTCCAGCGTCCGATCCTGGTGCTCCTCGCCGGTGGGCTCTTCCTCGCACCGTACTCGCTGGCCATCCATCAATGGCTGGGTGATTTCAATGTGTCACAGCCGGTCGTGTGGCTCATGGCCGCCTGGGCTGGACTCGCACTCACCTATTTGGGCGTTGCGGTGCTGCTACGCACTGCGGAGAAATACGGAGCGTGGCTCAACCTGGTAGCGCATGTGCTTGCCCCGGCTGCGTCTTTCGGGCTACTGGTCAACTACATCGAGACTGCGGATAGGTGGTTCGCCGCGCCGACGCTCGCCGCGCTAGGCGGAGTCATTCTGGTCTATCTGGCCTCGGCGGTGATTCACGACAGCGGCCGTCATGCGGCGCTCTCCCGCTATGTAAACTGGCTAGTATCAGATAGGTTCAGCCAAGCAATCTTCTTCTGGCCCGTAGGATTCCTGCTGCCTATCTGGCTGGCCGTAGCTTGGTCAGGGACCGTGCTCAACCTGCCGTGGTTGGGCACGGGGCTGGCGGGACTCGCACTGGGCTACGTGGCCCTGGGACAACTGGTGGTGCGGCGTAAGCCTGAATACCGCCTGCCACCACACGCTTACGCTTACGCGCTCGCCGTCGTCGCCATCGGTACTGCCTTCGGAGACACATGGCCGCTGCTGACTTCCTTATATATCGTGGTTGGTGTGCTCGCCGCGCTGGCGTTCGTCTACCGCCGGGTCTGGGAGACGGCCCTGGCCGCGTTGTTATTCCTCTGGCCCTTCCAACTCTCGCTCGAAGTCTCACTGCTGACCCCGCACGCGTACTCGCTGGCGTATGCGCTGCTGGCGAGTTTGGGCTACATCCCACTAGGCATTGCGCTGGACAAAGCCGGGCGCAAGTACGCGCTGCCGGAATATGTCATCGGCTACGCGCTGTCGGCGTATGCGATCGTAGTCTCGCTACTCGGGCGCTTCGGCGTGTATCCACTGGAGGCGCCGTGGGTGGGTGTGGCGGTGCCGCTTGTCGTCACTGGCTTGCAGATTTTCAGTCTCTATCGCTTCAGGCAATTCTTGTTCGCGTGGGCGGCCACGGTGGTTTTTTCAATAGCCTTCGGTCAAACGCTCGGGCTTTTGCGCCTTGGGCCGGAATATTACGCCGCCGCGTGGGTAGGGCTGGCCTTTGCGTACGTGCTGACCGAGCGCGTGCTGGCGCGCCGCACGCCGGCCGGACAAGCGACGTGGTTGAGGGCATTCCGGGCGCCGCTAGGGGTAGGGGCTACGGCCCTCTGCACTCTCGGCCTGTTGCTCACGGTGTACGGGACAACGGTCGCCTTCACCGGGGGGCAGGTCGAAAACTATTTCGCTCTCATCCTCGCACAGACGCTTGCCGTGGGGCTCACCGTGCTCGCGGCGCGTGTTTATCGCAGCCGCTGGCCCCTTTATCTCCAACCGTGGCTGGCCTTTTTCCCGGTGACACTCTTCTTCATCGGCTACGGCATACGCCTCTTCGAACAGGCCTTGATCACGCCGCAGTATGGCATCGTCTGGTTGGCGACCGGCCTGGCGCACCTTTTGGCTGGCGTGCTGCTCGACCGCAACAAAGAGCGCTATGCCCAGGGGCTCTACCTGGGCGGCTACGCCCTGGCTGGCCTAGCGCTCCTCTGGTCTGCCCCGGAGCGTCTCTCCAATCTGTATACCTTGACCGGGGTCATCGTGCTAGCACTGGCCTCACACACCCTGGTGCATTATGGGCGCCACCGCTCATTCGACGATTTCATCCGCTTCATCTGGCGTAAGCCAGATACGATTGCTCAACGCGCCGCACGTACCGGGTTCCTCTTCTTCGCTGCCTACGCTTTTCCTGTCTGGCTCGCCCAACTCATGGCCTATTACCAAGTAGTGCTGGCTTGGCGCGGGCTGGCGCTCGCCCTGGTCGCGCCGTTTTACATCGCCTTCGGCCTAGCCGTGCGACGCCTGAAGAATGAGTACACCTGGCCGCTGTATAGTGCCGGCTATGCCCTTACCGCCGTTGGCGCCATGGTTACTTTCCAGGACGAAGCCCTGGCGATCTACGTGCTCGCGCTCAATGCGCTGGTGTACGCGGCCTCGGCCTACATCTTCCGGCAGACATTCTGGCTGTATCTCTCCAACATACTGGTCCCGGTGGTGGGGCTGCTCACGCTGCACTACAACTTCCAGGCGCTACCCGCATCGTGGGTAGCGGGCATCTTCATGGCCCTGGCGTTCTTGTACGTCGCGGTAGGGCAATGGTTCGACCGGAGGCGCCGCGAGGCCACAGCGAGCCCGGGCGTCGTGCCCTTCGCCCTTCCGTTCTACGCGCTGGGCTATCTCCTGAGTGCGGTGGCCCTGGCAGTGGCGAGTGGCGAGAAGCTCCTTGCTCTCACTGTCTACTCGGCAGGCGTCGTACTGTACGGCCTCTCGGCATGGGTGTTTCGTGAATCAGTTTTCCTCTACCCCGCTGCATGGCTGGCTGCAGTCCCCTACTACCTGGGCATGACGCTCACGCCGCTACGACCGCAGTGGTACGGATTGGGCTGGCTGCCGCTGGTGATCGGCTACATCGCGCTCGGGCGACTTGTGTTTCAGAAGGCACCCCTTGGCGTGAAGAACCTGCAGACCTTCTTCGCCGCGCTCACTCACCCGGCCATGCCGTTCTACCTGCTGGCTTACGCTCTCAGCGTGAGCATGATCGGTCTCTCGCGGGGTGATCCGCTGATACTCATCCTTGCCCTGGTGACGTGCGCGGGCGTTTACTTTGCCTCTGCTGCCCTGTTCCGTCGCCCAGCCTGGTTGTATCCGGCGCTGGCGGCAGGGAACCTGGCGCTCATGACGTACTTCACTGTCCACCCATCCGGCGCGTCCGTGTATTACAGCACCCTGCCGTTCTTGGGGATGACGTGGGCCACGGCGCTGGTGGGTTATTGGTTCAGCCGCCGGTTCCCGGTGGCCCGGGAGACTGAAACAGGCAAGCTCGGTTCCTCTGGCCCGTCAGCGAACCGTCAACTCCGCCGCTGGGAGTTGGACTTGAGAGGCCAGCCCTTCGTGGGTTATCTCGTCACACCTTCGTGGGCCCAGCCCTTCTTCCTCTTCGCCGCCTTTGATCTGCTTTTCTGGCAGGCGCTGGTGCTGCGTAGCTTCGAAATGGCGATCTTCCTTGCCACTGGGAACGCGGTGTTGCTTGCAGTGTTTGCGATGCTGTGGCAGGATGCCACGCTCGCGTACGGCACTCTGGCCTATTCTCTCCTCGCTGTGGGCTACCGGCTGGGCTGGGCCGAGTTGCCTTTCGCCGATGCGCTGGCCTGGGTGGGGGGCATCGGCTTCGGGCTATACCTGGTGGGGCGGTTCGTGGAGCAAACTGTGGCGCGGGTAGGCGCCAGGCTCCGCGCCCTTGCCGTGTGGTCCAGGCCGCTGACAAATGCGGCGATGTTCTTCACCACGGTTGCGATGATTGCCACGCTCCCGACGGTGGCATCGCGCACTACCGCAACCGCGGCCGGGTTGGCCTTTGCGGGCGCCCTCTATCTCGCCATCGCCTACCGGGGGCGCTACTATCGTTTAGGCTATCTCGGTATGGCCATGCTCATATTGGCCTGGGCGCTAGTATTAGTCGTCCGAGACGTGAGACAGCCACAATTGTACGCCATTCCCGCCGGCCTATACTTGACCGGCATGGGTTTTCTCGAGCGCCAACGGGTGCGCCGCCCCTTTGCCATCATCGTTGAAGGTTTTGGCCTATCCGTGTTGCTCCTCACCTCGTTCACGCAATCGCTCAGCGGGGCGGAGGGTTTCCCGTATTTTCTCCTGCTGCTGGTAGAGGCACTGTTGACCATCTGGTGGGGTGCGGCGCAGCGGATCAGAGTCCCGTTCTTCATGGGCCTGGGGGCGAGTGTGCTCAACGTAGTAGCGCAAGTCGTGGTGCTTATCGACGTATACCAAGTGAACCGATGGTTCATATTCCTCACCGTTGGGCTGCTGCTGGTGACAGCCGCCGTATTTGTCGAGCGACAGCGCGAGCGCATCATCGCCAGGTCGCAAGAATGGCGTGAGGCGTTGGAAACGTGGGAATGAGAAGGGAGAAGTGAACCCGCCGCCTGAGGTGGAGACCCCCGAGGTCAAGAAGCGGCTGCATATGACCTGAAGTCAGTCGAAACGAGCGGAGATTGTCATGATCCCATGTCCGAAGTGCGGCCATTTGAACGAAGAAACCGTGCGTAATTGCGCGAATTGTCACATCAACATTGAGTGGGCTCTTGCCAACCTTGAAGAACTGCAGGCATGGCGGCAAGCGGATGAACAAGCGGCGATTTTCTGGGAACAAAGGGCCAAGAAAGATGTTGAGGTAAGACCGGAATGGGAGGCGGAGAAGAAAGTCGCCCGACGCGTTTATTGGTGGTTGCTGCTCTCGCCGTTTGTCACGGTGCCCTGTTTCGGTTCCCAGGTCTTAACTCTTTACTCGGCGACTGTGGGCGAGCGGGTCTTGGCCGCTCTCGTGCCGCTGATTTTCCACATCCCCCTTCTCTTTGGTCTCCTCTCCAGAAGTCGGTTCGTTCAACGTCACACCCAGCAAGCCTTCATCCTGATCGGTCTGCGGGCGAGTATGGCGGCCATTTCCTTGAACCTCGGTCGTGACCCAAGTGATGGCCTGTGGTTGTGGTTCTTCGGAAATGGCGCGCTGTGGTTGTTTGGGAGCCTGTGGGGATTGAACCAAGCCACGCGCGGCGATTGCTGGCTGATGAGGCGGAGAGGCGAGGGTGAGGAGTTGCCCCGCCCGTGGGCGGTACCCGCGGGCGTTCCCACAACCCCAGTTGCCCAGTTACCGTTTGACGTGACCGCCGATCCGAACGCCGCCTTTGAAGACGGCCGGCGTCTGTTGCGCGGAGGCAAACGGGTTGAGGCCACTGCCTGTTTTCTCCTTGCCTTCCGGGAAGGCCCGCCTGACCTGCGCCACCGCGCCCTGGCTGAACTTGAGAGGTTGGGCGTAGTGGAAACATTTTGATGGCAGTGATAGTAGTTGTGCAGTTAAAGCGACCGGCACCTCGTCTTTTCGGGTGCAAGTAGGCTAGACAGAAAGAGATGGAGAGAACTATGGACGCTCAACCTGCAAATTCACGTCCCAGCAAATTGTGGGCCTACGTTGCCCTAGTTGTGGGCGGGCTGCTTTTACTCAGCGGCACGGGAGCGGCCATCGGCTACCTCGGGCTCCCGTTCTTGGCATATTGGGAAGACATCCTCGGTCAGCAGTTAGGACAGATGGCCGGGATCTTTCTAGGCCTAGTCTGCGGCTCGCTGGCGGTCTATCACGGGCTGGGCTCAATCCGCAATCGCGTCTCCCGCCCGCTCAAACTGCCGCCGATGTACCTCTTCTGGCTGACCTTCGCCGTGGTGCTGGGCCTGGGGAACGTGCTGCTCAATTTCCAGGTGGCGGAGGAGTTCCTCTTCCCCCCGGTGTTTCTGCTTGGGGCTGCGCTGCCCGCGGTGGGCGTAGTGGCCTGGGCAACGCGGCGGCTCGGCTGGCCGATTACCTGGCGGCAGGGCGCCCTGGCCCTCGTGGCCGGGAGCACGCTCTCCATATTTGTCGCCATCCTCCTGGAGACGGTGCTACCGCTCCTCGCATTTTTCCTCCTCGCACCACTAGAATCTCTCGCTGGTTCCTTTAGCGAGGTGGTAGCCTCGGGCGCGCCGGGTATCCTAGAGCGCCTCCTCTTCTCGCCACTGATCATCGTCTTTCTCATGGCCACCGCTCTGGAAGCGCCCATCCCCGAAGAGTTTGCCAAGGCGCTGGGGGTGACGCTCTTTGGCCGCAAGCGGATCACCACCGAGCGACAGGCGCTCATGATCGGCCTGGCTTCAGGCGCGGGCTTTGCCATCCTAGAAAACATGCTCTACGAGGGGTTGTACGCCCAGTACAGCGGCTGGTCCTGGGGTGGCGTCACGCTGCTGCGCGGCCTGGGCGCGGTGCTACACCCCCTCTGCACGGCGCTGGTGGCGCTGGGCTGGTTCCGGGCCCGTGAGGGCGACTGGGGCAAACTGCTCAGGGCTTATCTGGCCGCGGTGGGACTGCATACGCTATGGAACGGTGGATTTATGCCCTTGGTGTATCTCACGGGGCTCGACTACTACGGCGGGCTCGGCTGGTCGTTCACCATCTATGGCCTCGCCGTGGAACTCTTGCTGGTCGTCTTCCTGGTGGCGCTCTCGCTGGCACTATGGTGGCTGCTGCGCCGCCTGGTCACCAGCCTGGCCCTGGAGATCGAACCCGACCTGGCACCCACATTCGTTTCACCCCGCGCGCTGGCCGCTTGGGCCTTCGCCTGCGCGCTGGTCATCATCCCCATCGGCGCAGCCCTGGGCCCCGCATGGGGCCCGATTCAGACCGTCGTCCTCGCGGGACCGCCGGCACCGACCCCTACTGCCACTGCCCCTGGGGGTTGGATAGCCTTTAGATCCGACCGCCATAACAACTGGGAGATATACAAGATGAGGGCCGATGGCAGCCAAGTGACCCGCCTCACCGATAACCCCGCCGGGGACGAAGAGCCCTGCTGGTCACCCGATGGCAACTGGATAGCCTTCGTGTCCGATCGTGATGAGAACATGGAGATATACAAGATGGGAGCCGATGGCAGCCAGGTGACCCGCCTCACCGATGACCCTGCCAGTGACTGGCCATCTTCCTGGTCACCCGATGGCCAGTGGATAGCCTTTGTGTCCTATCGAGATGGGAACTTGGAGATATACAAGATGAGGGCCAACGGCAGCCAGGTTACCAACCTCACCAAGAACCCGGCCTGGGACTGGCAGCCCTCCTGGTCACCCGATGGCAACTGGATAGCCTTTCAGTCCGATCACGATGGGAACGCAGAGATATACAAGATGAGGGCCGATGGCAGCGAGGTCACCCGCCTCACCGATGACCCCGCCACTGACTGGCAGCCCTCCTGGTCACCCGATGGCAACTGGATAGCCTTCAACCGCATTCGCGATGGGAACGAGGAGATATACGTGATGAGGGCCGATGGCAGCGAGGTCACCCGCCTGACCTATAACCGTGCCAGGGACGGATATCCCTCCTGGTCGCCCGATGGTACCTGGATAGCCTTTGCCTCCGATCGCGATGGGAACGATGAGATATACGTGATGAGGGCCGATGGCAGCCAGGTTACCCGCCTCACCGATAACTCCGCAGAGGACAGAGATCCCTCCTGGGGGCCATAGGAGAGATTGCGGCGAACGATGTGGTGGGCGGGATGCTCCGCGTGGGGATGGAAGAGGCTATTTGTTGATCTAGGGAAATGGCCAAGAGGGCGCTCAAGAGGAGCCTAAGGTTTAGGGAATGGGAATACAAGTAGTGGGGTCTGAGTTGACGGCATCTTCTTCTGCGAGTATGGCGGCTGTGAAACACATAGGGGTTAGGGTTTGCCGTCAGTATGCAGAATGCAGGACGTAGATTAGGAGGTGGGTCATGGTTAAGAGGATAGCGGTTCTGGTGGTCATTCCTTTGCTCCTTGCAGCCATGGGCTTTGGCAGCCGGATAGTGATGGAGCGTAGTTGGGATGAACTGGTCGACTACCAAAGCCGCTATACGACTCCTCTCCCTGCTGGTCAGGCGGGAGAAGCGGTCACCGATCAGGTGGTAATCATCCTGCAAGATGGTTTGCGCCTCGATACCTCAAGGGGACTGGAAACGTGGAACGAACTCCGCGCTCAGGGGGCTGACCTCACCGTCCGAGTTGGGCAGCCCTCCCTCTCCATCCCTTCATTCACGGTCATCAATACCGGGGCTTATCAGGAGATAAGTGGGGTTACTACCAACTGGTATGAGGGCCCTATCCCTCCGCTGGATAGCATCTATTGCCAGGCGCAAAGGAAGGGTCTGACCACGGCCATGGTGCAGGAGGCCGGAGGGCCAAAACTCTTCGCCCAGTGTCTCGATTTCCCCATCTATCCCGAGGTGCCAGATGACCCCCGGGCTGCCGATGAGATCATTTTGGAGGAAAGCCTGGCCGCCCTGCGGGAGGAGCCCAACCTGCTCTGGATCCACTTCTCCGGCAGCGATTGGGCGGGCCATCATTATGGAGGGGCCAGCGGGGAGTATCAGGAGATCTCAAGGGAGATCGATGCACGCATTGCCAAGATCGTGGAAGCGATCGATCTCGATTCGGCGGTGCTCATCGTCAACTCAGACCATGGACAGATCGACACCGGTGGACACGGGGGCGGGGATGAGGAGGTGATTCATGTGCCTCTGGTCATCGCCGGCGAGGGGGTAAAACCTGGCTCATATCCCGAAGTTGAACAGGCGGATATCGCTCCCACCGTGGCCACACTTTTGGGAGTGACCATACCGACCCATAATCAGGGTCAGCCCATCTTCGACCTCTTAGATATGCCCTTGCAGGCCAAGGCCCAGCGGGCTGTGGCCGTGGCGCAGCAGTACCATCTCTTCTATAGCCAATACTTGAGCGAGATCGGGGCGCGTGCCTACCCTGGGGACGAACTGGCGGAGGCTAACGAAGTCCTGGCCCAAGGCGATTATCAAAGGGCCTATGAGCGCGGGAGAGAGTTCGCCGCGGGAATCCGCCGGTATGCGGAGGGGGCCAAGGAGGCCAGGCTTTGGAGAGAGAGGCTGGGGCGCCTACCTATTGCTCTCTTGGTCTTAGTCATCCCGGCTGGCTACCTGGCCCTCTACCGTCAGAGGCGCGAATTGGTGGTCCCTCTCATTGGGGCGGCGATCTATTTCCTCCTCTATAACGGCTACTTCTTCGTCCGAGGGCTCAAGTGGTCTTTGAGCGTCTTCAATGAGGAGTGGATGATTCCTGGTTTTCTCACCCAGAGGCTGGTGGAGGCGGCGATCTGTCTCCTTATCGCTGCCTTGGCAGTGGGTGTGTTGATGAGAGGCAGGACGATCTTTGAGACTGCCAAGGCAGCGGTCAACACCTCCTTCTTCGTGGGCTTCGGGCTACTCTTGCAGGTGAACCTCTTCTTTTGGCTCTATAGCCTCGACTTCGACTGGTATCTTCCCAATCTGAAATGGGGCTTTAAATACTATCTCGATCTCCTGCAACTCTTCCCCACTGGCTTGGCAGCCTTGATTGCGCCCTTCATAGCCATTGCTGCCAAGGCCATCACCGACCGGATACCTCTGGTCAGGGCAAAGTAGGAGGACATGGCGCGGGCCAAGAGCGTCTTGCGTGTGCGCCGAGGTTTGAGGGAAATATCTGGCCTGACCACGGCAATACTGGTCACCGCCCTTCTTCCGGATATGGAGGTGATACGATGACCTACATACGTTGGTTTGAAGAAGTCACTGCCGCCGACGTGGGCCTGGTCGGCGGTAAGGGAGCCAATTTGGGAGAGATGGCCCTGGCCGGCCTGCCGGTGCCGCCTGGATTTTGCCTCACTGCCTCAGCCTATCGCGAATTCATCCAGGCGACAGGCCTAGATGAGACTATCCGCAGCATCCTCGCCGAGACTCGCCAGGACCACCCGGCCGACGTGGAGGCCAAGACGGCACGCATCCGCGGCTTCATCACACAGCAGGAAGTACCCCTGACGATGGCTGAACAGATTCTGGACGCGTACCATCGCTTGGCCTGGAAACTAGGGGTGGCAGAGGGAGCGGAGGGAGCGGAGGTGCAGGTGGCCGTGCGCTCCTCGGCCACCGCCGAGGACCTGCCTACCGCCTCCTTCGCCGGCCAGCAGGAGACCTACCTCAACGTTTGCGGGAGTGACAGCCCACTCGAGTGCATCAAACGTTGCTGGGCCTCGCTGTGGACGGCTCGGGCGGTGACCTATCGTGCGAGGCAGGGCTTCGACCACCACCGTGTCTACCTGGCTGTGGTGGTACAGGCCATGATCCAATCTGAGGTCTCAGGAATCCTGTTCACGGCCAACCCGATCACCGGCAACCGCGATGAGGTCGTTATCAACGCCAGTTGGGGCCTGGGGGAAGCCATTGTCTCCGGCCTGGTCACTCCCGATACGATCACGGTGCGCAAGAGTGATGGCAGCATCGTGTCCCGGCAGATTGCGGCCAAAGAACGCATGATCGACTACGCGAGAGAAGGGGGCACGGCGGAGCGGGCCACGCCCGTCGAGCGAAGGGAGGTTCCGGCCCTCTCCGACGATCAGGTGTCTGAGTTGGTGGCCCTGGGCCAGCAGATCGAAGGTCACTATGGGATGCCGCAGGATATCGAATGGGCCTATGCCCAGGGGCGATTCTACATCCTGCAGTCACGAGCCATCACCACCCTTGCCCCACCGGCAGAGGAGGCAGTCGCAGAGGTGGAGTACAACCGAACCATGTTCGTCGAGCTCTTCCCCGACCCTCTCTCCCCGTCTTTCCTCTCAGCGATCCAGCCACTGTTGCATATAATGCTGGACTTCACCTTCGAGGCGTGGGGCTTCAAGCCACCCGAAGGGATGGAGGCCGTGGGCGTCTTCTACAATCAGCCTTACTTCAACCGGAAGTACATCGCGGCGGCCCTGCGGCCCCTTTCACCCCCGGTCCGGGAGCGCCTGGTCTCCCAGATAGTCAACCCCTTCGGACGTCACGAGCAAGGTATTCGAGGCGAGATTTCGCTGGCCTACGTGGGGATGATCGCCCGGACACTGCGCTTTATGGTTGGCTTCCCCAACAAACTGCCCGATTTGCTCGCCCGCTACCGAGCTGAAGTGGCGGAAGTGGCGGCGATTCCCCTGGAGACCACTCCGGATAGGGAGATGGTTGCGCACATCCGGGAGCTGGTCTTCGGCACTGCCAGCAGGCTCCTGAATTACGACTTCCTCGTGATCCTCGCGGTCAGCGTCACGTATCAGATGTTGGGCACGCTGCTGGAGCGATACCTTGGCGCGGACATCCAAGAACTGCGTGGCAAACTGATCTCTGGCCTGACAGGCAACGTAACTATGGAGACGAACAAGCACCTGTGGGACCTGGCGCAGGTCGCCAAGGCCTCGCCCATGGTCACCGACCTGCTGCGGAGATGCAGCGGGCTGGAGGTGAGGCCACGGCTGGAGCAAACGCCGGAAGGACGGGCCTTCCTTGAGGCGTTGGAGCGCTTCTTGAGCGAGTACGGCCACCGGGAGATCCGTATGGATATCCTGTATCCCACCTGGGGTGAGGACCCTGCGCCGGTGTTCAGCTTCATGCGCGGCTATCTCGACGCTGAGGAAGCCCAAAGCCCACATCGGCAACAGGCCCGCCTAGTCAAGGAGCGGCAGGAAATTGCACAGGAAGTAGAGTCGCGATTGGGGCAGGATGCTTTGGGGCGCCACCTAGTCTCGCCCATCTTTCGCTGGGTGCTACGCCAGACCCAAGCCCACACCCGGGAAAGAGACACGATGCACTTCGAGCTGACAAGACTATTTCCCCCGTTCCGCCGCATGCTCTTAGAACTAGGTCGCCGCTGGAGCGAGCAAGGCCTCATCAGCCAACCTGACGACATCTTCTTCCTGAGCCTCGACGAAATGGGTGAACTGGCCGACTCTCCGCACTCGATGGCCGATGAGGTGCAAGGGCGCCGGACGGAGTTCGAGGCCAACAAGAGGCGCCCCTGGCCGGATATCATCCGTGGCGGCCGCGAAATCTACGCTGAGGCCGCCGTGCCCTCCCAGGCAGCGGAAGCGCAACTGCAGGGGGTTGCGGGTAGCCCGGGTGTGGTCACTGGCGTTGCGCGGGTGATCCGCGGGCCGGAGGAGTTTGAGAACCTGAAGAACGGAAACATTCTTGTAGCACCGCTGACCAATCCCGTGTGGACGCCCCTGTTCGCCATCGCTGGCGGCGTAATCACCGAGGTGGGTGGCATCCTCTCCCACGGAGCCATCGTGGCCCGGGAATATGGCATTCCAGCAGTCATGTCCGTGGCCGGCGCGACGAAATTGGTGCAGGAGGGGCAAACGATAACCGTAAACGGGAACAAGGGAATCGTCTATCTGGAGCCGGAGAGGGCGGTATGGTAGTGGTGTTGATCGCGGCGGGTTACTTGCTCGGCTCGATCCCCGTCGCCTGGCTAATCGCCAAATTGGTCACCGGCCAGGACCTGCGGCAGTTAGGGAGTGGCAACATCGGCGTCATGAACGTCGCGGTAAGCGTGGCCCGCTGGGCCGGACTACTGGTCTTTCTGGCCGAGGCAGCCAAAGGGATGCTGGGCGTGGCCTTGGCTCGCGCTCTAGACGGCAGAGAGGTCGCCGTCGGCCTGGCCGTGCTGGCGACCGTCGCGGGAACGCGATGGTCCATCTGGCTGCGGGGCGCCGGCGGGCGCGGCAACACGGCCGGCATGGCTGCACTTTTGATCCTCTCCTGGCTCACTGTGGTCATCGGCCTGGCGATTTGGCTTCTGGCCCGCCTGCTTACACGAAGTTCATTCATGGCTACGCGCATCCTGCTGGTGCTGCTGCCCTTCATCTTAGGCCTGGTGACGCAGTCGTGGTGGTACTTGCTGTTCGGCATGGCGCTGGGCATGCTCTACATGAGCACCCAGCGCCCCGAGACCGACGACCACCTGCTTATCAAGGACCGATGGCTAAATCTGTGGGCTTTTCTCACCGGCCCTCGCCGAAAATAGGGAATTGTTCCACCCTCGTCGTCGTGCACCTCAGGTCATTGCTCCGCTTGGCCTATCATCCACCCAGCGAGGAGGTATTGAGTCAAGTGATGGCCCTAGTGGAGAAGTGGCAATCCTTGGAAGACGGGTGAACCCGTAAAGAGCGAGGAGGTTATGCTCTTTCATCGCTTTGCCAAGTTAGTATTGCGAGGCCTTTTGGCCATCCCTCTCGATTGTGAGGTGGTGGGGCTGCAGAATGTGAGGGTATCGGAGCGCTCTCTTCCACGCCTCAAGAAGGTGAGTCGTCTCGCCAGTCAATAGCAGGACGAATCGGCTCCAGCTGAGTCGGACATAGGGGATCCACGGCGATACCAGCGAGTGTGATCATTGCCGCGTCTATTCAAGATCTGATGGATATTTTGACGGCTTACGCTGAAGGGGTCGGCCATCCTCTGAAGAGTCCAACCTTCCTTCCCAAGCGGAGTGATGGTTCCGTGCTCTCGGGGATTGATCTTGGTGCCAGGATCGGGATGCTTGAAGAGGGAGTGCCCCCTGGTTGCCGCGATTTGATCTCTCCGCAAACCCGTGTTATTCTGTGAGCTGGAACTGGCCTGGACACACCAGATCAGTTGTTCATACCAGCAGATATGCGAACTGCGGACAAAACTACTGCGGACTTAATCCACAAGCAGATCGATTTAATAAGTCCTGCGGACTTTGCAAAAACCAAGGCCTGAGATAGGCACAGACTACTACTATAGGCAAATTCAGCGAAAAGATACAATATATAGTATGGAGTGGACTCGGATATTGCTAAGGACTTAAAATCCGCTGGGGTTTGATCCCAGCGGATTCGTTGTTGGGTTCCACTGGATCGCACTCGCGAGACTACTTGCTCTCTTTGGGGCGAGAGGGTCAAGGTCACCACCTGTTGGATCAACCCCACAATGACCCGCCGCTCGCTTCTGCGCATAGGGACAAGGGTCTGGGTCTAGGCGAGGAATGTTGTCCCAGCCCAAGCCAAGACCGATCACATTGCCTTCTCAATAGCCTCAGCCAATTGGCATCAAATGAGCCGGTTCGATTGCCATCAGAATCACACCGCTGAGTGGAATTGTCGTGGTGCTTCTTATAGATCTGATGGATGCGTTGGCACTCACGCCGAAGCGGTTGTCTATCCTGTGAAGAATCCAGCCTCTCTTCCTCAGTTGGACGATGGTCACGTGCTCTCGGCGATCGATCTTCGGGTGAATGACCGCATGTACGATGTTTGAAGGGGCATTGATGCCTGTCGTCCCTGCGATGTCCAGCTTGACGGCTTCGCCGGACGACACCGAGCACTCCGCACTATTGGAATCACTTGCCACCTTTCCTCAGTTGGTCGAGCGGACTGTGTGGACGATAGAGCCGTCCGACCTCTTGTGAACAGAGAGCAAGATATCTCCTAACCATCTCCAGACTAGAATGGCCCAGGATCTGTTGCAGCGTGAAGACATCACCTCCGTTCAATAGGAACCGCTTGGCGAAGGTGTGTCGGAGAGTGTGAAGGGAACACCGAACCCCTCTGATTCCTGCACGCTTTCCACATCTCCGAATCATCTCCAAGATCCCCCTGGCCTTCAGCGGTTGGCCGCGAGTGTTGATGAAGAGCCTGGCTGAGGAGACATTGGGTCTCTCCGTGTTGATGTAGCGCCAGAGCAAGCGCCTACACCTATTCCCGAAGGAGACGAACCGCTCTTTGGCCCCTTTGCCGTAGACCTTTACCCTGCCCCGGTTGAGGTCTACATCGCTAATGTGCAGGGAGGCAAGCTCTGTGACCCTCACCCCGGTGTCGATGAAGAGCCCCAATATGGCCTTGTCTCGGGTCGACCTGGCTGTGGCCAGCAGTTGCTGTAACTGTTCTTCAGAAAAGGTTTGGATGATCTTCTTTGGGGCACGAGGGACCTTCAGTCTGCTGGCAATGTTGGTCTCGAGGTAGCTCTCCTCCTGAGCGAATCTGAAGAAGGTCTTCAAAGTACGAGATTGGCCTTGGACAGTGTATGGGCAGAGGCCCCGCTCTTGTCCATGGTGGAGCCACGCCCTGAGGTGGCTGATACTCAATTGCGAGATCTCAGTGGGATAGTGATTGTGCCGAAGGAAGTCGGCAAAGTGGCGGAGGAAAGCATCGTACCAGGTGATCGTTTTGGGGCTCAACCTTTGCAGGAGTTGTACAGTTTGAAACCTTCAATCAATGTCTCAATTTGCACGAAAAAGCCTCCTCTCGCGCCTAGAGGAGGCTTCATTCCACACTCACTGATTAAGAGTCAGCTGCTCTGCCAAGTTGAGCTAGCGGGCCGCACAAAATCAATTATACGTAGAATCCCCTCCCCTGTCAACCGTTCGGTATCTCTCACGTAAAATACGACAAATAGGTGGGCCAAGAGGTCATGACCATTTCCTTCGCCCTGATGCCTCAAGCCTTAGGGCGGTGAGCCGTTCTCATGTTACCACCTCTGCCAGATGACCCTAACCCGGGCTGGCAGGCTCACTTTAGGGCCGCTCCTTGCCACCATCTATCACCCTATGGTACACTCGTCGGGGAAGCCAGATGTACGAGTTCCAAGATCCCTTTCTCAAAGAGGGGCGGAGAGGGGAGCGGCTTGAGCGGGCCTTGGCGATACTGAGTGCCGCTCTAGTCAGTGTCGATCCAGTTATTGCGGTAAGGAGATATCTATCCCGGGAAGGCGATAGCCTGTATGTGGGCGGGAGGGCCTATGATCTCTCCCGTTTTCGTCATATCTATGTGGTAGGGGCAGGCAAGGCAAGCGGAGCCATGGCCCAGGCTCTGGAGGAGATCCTCGGAGAGAGGCTCACTTCAGGGTTGGTGAACGTGAAGTACGGTTATTTGGCCCCCACGCAGCGTGTCCGGCTCCAAGAGGCGGGGCATCCGTTGCCAGACGAAGCGGGCCTCTCGGCTACCGGAAAGATCGTCGATCTTTTGCGGGAGACAAAGGAGGATGACTTGGTCATCTGCCTCATCTCCGGAGGGGGCTCGGCCCTCCTTATATCGCCTCAGGAAGGGATCTCGTTAGAGGAGGTGAAACGGCTCACCGAGGTTTTGTTACGCTGTGGGGCCACGATCAACGAGATCAACGCCGTTCGCAAGCATATCTCCCAGGTGAAGGGCGGACGACTGGCCCGTCTGGCCTATCCTGCTTCTCTCATCACCCTCCTCCTCTCGGATGTGGTAGGAGACCCCTTAGATATGATAGCCTCAGGGCCCACGGTCCCGGATACCACCACCTATGCCGATGCCTGGCAGGTCTTGGAGAGGTATAAACTACTTGAAGAGATACCACTCTCAATTGTGCGCCACTTGGAGTTGGGAAAAGCGGGCCAGATAGAGGAGACCCCCAAGGAGGGGGAGATCGCTTTCGAGCGAACCTATAACCTCGTCATAGGGAACAACCGGCAAGCGGCCCTAGCCGCGGTGGAGAAGGCGCAAGAGTTGGGGTTCAACGCCTTGCTCTTGACCACCTACTTGGAGGGTGAGGCACGAGAGGTGGCCAAGGTCTTGGCCGCCTTGGCTAAAGAGGTCGTTCGGTATGGCGAGCCGGTGTCACCGCCAGCCTGCTTGGTCTTGGGTGGGGAGACGACGGTGACTGTTAGGGGGGATGGCTTAGGGGGGAGAAACCAGGAGATGGCTTTGGCCTCTGCACTGGCTATCGAAGGTATGGAGGATGTATTCATCCTCTGCGCGGCCACCGATGGGAGCGATGGGCCCACCGATGCGGCGGGGGCTATGGCGGAGGGAGATAGCGTGGCCCGGGGTCATGAATTAGGCCTTGACGCGCGGGCCTACTTAGCCAACAACGACTCTTATCGCTTCTTCCAAGCCCTGGGCGACTTGATAATCACCGGGCCCACGAATACGAATGTTAATGACCTGGCCATGGTATTCGTTTTTTGAGAAGCGAGGGTATCGAAAAGGCATATGGGCCTGGTGTGGCACTTCAGCGTCTACGGCAGGGCTACAGCCTTTTTCACCTCCGCCAGGGTGGCCTCGGCGATGACCCGGGCCCTGGCTGCGCCGTCGGCCAAGATATCCCATACCGTCTGCGGCTTAGCAGCCAGTTTTGCCCTTCGCTCCCGGAAGGGGGCGAAATTCTGGGCGATATTCTTGGCCAGGATCTCCTTGCATTCGACACAGCCGATTTGGGCCGTTCGGCAGGCCACCTCTATCTCCTTCTCCTGCTCCGGGGAGAAGAAGCCGTGGAGGGTGAAGACGTTGCAGACCTCAGGCCGGCCAGGGTCGGTGCGGTATCGCCTTTGGGGGTCGGTGACCATCATCATCACCCGCTCCCTTATCTCCTCCGGCGAGGAGGCGATCTCGATATGGTTATTCAGGCTCTTGCTCATCTTGTTCACCCCGTCTATCCCTAGGACGCGGGGGAAGTCGGTAAGTTTGATCTGGGGCTCCACCAAGACCTTGCCGAAATGGTGGTTGAAGCGGCGCACTATCTCTCGGGTGAACTCCAGGTGGGGCGCCTGATCCTCCCCTACGGGCACAATATCCGCCTTGTAGAGGGCGATATCCGCAGCCATAAGAACGGCGTACCCCAGGAGCCCATAGTTCACGTTATCGGGCTGTTGGCGCACCATCTCCTTGAAGGTAGGCAGGCGGGTAAGCCAACCCATGGGGGTGACCATGGAGAGTAGGAGGTGGAGTTCCGTCACCTGGGGCACGTGGGATTGGACGAAGATGATGCTCTTCTCCGGGTCCATCCCCGCCGCTAACCAGTCAAGGACCATCTCTCGGGTGTTGACTTTCAGTTCTTTCGTCTCTTGGAGGGTGGTGAGGGCGTGGAGATCGACTACGCAGTAGACGCAGTCGTAGTCATCTTGCAAGGCCACGTAGTTCCTGATAGCCCCCAGGTAGTTACCCAGATGCTGCCTTCCGGTAGGTCGTGCTCCGGAGAAGACCCGTCCTTTCTTCATCGTCTTTCCTCCCTTCCAAAAGAGAAATCTCGTCCTTGGGGACGAGATTCAGATCCCGCGGTGCCACCCCGCTTAGGCGGAACGCCTCTCTCGATTTGGCCATGATAACGGTGGCCATTCCGGCGCGGCCTACTCTTATTTCAGCCTGCGGCTCCCAGGCCCATTCGGCGTCGGCACTGGCATCGGGCTTCCACCTCTCCCCGACTCTCTGGGCCTCGCTTCGACGCCTACTACTCCTGTTCCCAGCCTTTGACACAAAAGAGTATACCACGTTATGAGCGGAGTGTCAATCCGACCGACCGTCGGGCTTTATACGTGTCAATAACCGGCGAAGCCCACGGTGACTCTCTCTCCATCTACGATGGTAGGCACCTTCCTTTGGCCACCGTTTAGCCGTAGCATCTCTTCCAGCCTTTTAGGATCGGCTTTAACGTTGTGCTCGGTATATTCGACACCCTTCAGGATGAGGTCGGCTTTGGCCACCATGCAGAAGGGGCAGCCGGGCTTGGTGTAAATGGTCACCCTTTTGGTCACCCCTTCACCTCCAGGTATCCTCAAAAGAAGAGTCTACTCCCATCGCTTCAATATGGCAACTTTAAACCTTGCCAAAGGCTGAGGGATAGGGTAGAATTCCTTGCCATCTAGGAGAGGAGATGCTCGTAGGCATCATAGCAGATACCCATATACCTCATAGGCTGAAGGCTGTCCCCCAGGCTGTTTTCGAGATCTTCCACAAGGTAGAGTTGATATTACACGCCGGAGACATTGTAGACCCTCGTATTCTTGACGATTTGGCTTCCCTGGCCACGGTGAAAGCGGTGAGGGGGAACGTGCATTTGGTCGATAGGACGTTGGACCCCCAACTGCCCAAGGCAGAACGGCTCCATATCTTGGGACATCATATCGTGCTCGCTCACGGCCACGGCTCGTTTCTTAGGGGCTCCCTGGAGAGGGTGCGGTATTGGTTGAGTCAGGATCGAGACGAGGTTAACCAAAGGATAGCCAAATGGTGTCTGGAAACCTATCCAGAGGCCGATATCATCATCTTTGGCCACTCTCATCGGGCCTATAATCAGAGGTTTGGCCAGAGGTTGCTCTTTAACCCCGGGGCGGTCTGCCCCACGGAGGGGGAGATACCCTCGGTGGGGCTGCTCACCATTGAAAGGGGGAAGGCGAGCGCTCAACTCGTTGAATTGACATAAAAGAAGAATTTACATAACAATTGGATTGACCAAGGAGTGTCTTGCTGGTATAATTGAGGATGTGTAGATATCTGGGGAAGGCGATGTTTGATAATTTGAGAGGGGAGTTAAAGGGGCTTGTATCATGCTTGCCTCTAGCAGTTGTTTCGGTATGGCTTGTCTTCCTGATGACAGGGCCGGGGAGAGTCAGGTCCGGTGGCCTCTACCAGTCACCTACTAGCCCTTTGCCCATATCTCCTATCCCTTCGCCGGTGACCGAGGAAGCCGTTGGCCCGTCAATAATATCTCCTACACCTTCGCTGGTAGAAGAAGCCGTTGGCCCTTCCACGTTCGCTCCCCTCATCGCTGTACCCACGCAACCTAACTACTTGCCCTGGCTCTTAGGTTTCTTGGCGATTATTGGTGTAGTAGGGGGGGTAATGCTCTATCGAAGGAGGAGAGGTGATGAAGGATGAGATGCGCCGTATAGTTGGTCTTTTGCCCCTTATGCTCCTCTCGCTGGCTCTACTCTTTATCTTGGTGCAAGGCAGCGTTGTCTTGGCCTACCGTTCCTTCCAATCTCCCATCAGTCCTCCTCCACCTACCGTTCCCCCTTCTCCAACCGCTACCGCCATCCCCCCTACAGAGACGCCCACGCCGACGGAGGCCCCAGCGCCTGAGGAGACGCCCCAACCCCCCACGCCGACAGAGACCTTGCCGCCTACGGAGACGCCCTTGCCCTCTCCTACCCCAACGTTTGAGGCTGCGTCACCTTCTGCTGTGGTCTCTCCTACACCCTCTGCTGAGGAGAGCCCTTCTCAGCCTTCCCCTCCTAGTCGCTCCTGGGCCGGCTATATAGCGATCGGCCTGGTCACTTTAGCCTATATATGGCGTGGCTTAGGGGTGGTAGCCTTGGTTGCCTTCTTGGGGTGGGTTATCTTCCTCGCCCTTGGGAGATGGAGAAGTTAAAGTCTCCCCTTCTCCTTCTTCTTTTGGCCTTCCTGGCTTTCGCTCTTCGCCTCTATCACCTCGATTTCCAGAGCCTTTGGCGTGATGAGGTAGATGCCATCCTCTTCGCCGAGAGAGGGCCTCTGGGGCTTCTCCCTTGGTTCATAGAGCCTGGCCAGAACGGTCCGTTCTATTATCTACTTCTTTCTTCCTGGATAACCCTTGTCGGACGGAGCGAGTTTGGCGCCAGGTTCTTTTCTCTCTTTTGGGGGGTGCTTTTGGTGCCCTTCATCTATCAGGTAGGGCGTAGGTGGCTGGAGCGCAGGGTTGCCCTCTTGGCCGCTCTCCTTGTCGGCCTTTCCCCCTATCTAGTCTGGTATTCCCAGGAAGCGAAGATGTACTCCCTCCTCGCTTTTCTCTCCCTGCTTTCTGTCCACCTTTATCTTCTGGTTCTGGAGAGGAACCGCTGGCATCTATGGTTGGCCTATCTTCTGATGACCGGGCTCTCCATGTATGTCCATATTCTGGCTGTGCTTCTCCTCCCTTTCCAGGCGTTCTTCTACCTCATCAGTTGGCCTCGCTACAGGGCGGCGAACAAGGCTTGGCTTATAGCCATGGGGATCCTGGTCTTGCCTTACCTTCCTCTGGCTAGGTGGGAGATCCCCACCCTCTTATCCTCCTTCGCCACAGGACATAGGTTTTACACCCTCCCCGAGATATTCACAATCCTCCTTTTCTCTTTTGGGCTAAATTCCGCTCCCTATAGGGGTCTCTCCCCAGCAGCCCTCGTCCTTTTCCTGCTTTTGGCGGGGGGTCTTCTCTATCGAAAGGAGGGGGAAAGAGAAGAGGTCTTTTGCGGGGGTTTCCTTGCGCTGGTGAAAAATATTCTGGCTAAGCATCATTCGGCTCTCTTTTTGTCCCTCTATCTCTTTGTGCCCGTCTTTGCCCTTTACCTCATCTCTCTGGGGATGCCTATCTTTACGGACCGTTACCTCATCTCTGTAACGCCGGCTTTCTTTCTCCTTATAGGCGGCGGGCTTGTGGCTATCGGGAACCGCTCTAGGCTACTTTTGGCCATTTGCTTGGCGCTCCCCTTGGTGGTAAACCTCTCGACTTTATCGTTCCAGACACATACGAAGATAAAGTCCGATTTCCGGTCGGCCGCAGAATATATGGCAGACCGAGAGGGGCTCGTACTCTTCCTCATGCCCTACGTGCGCCATAATTTCGCCTACTACTACCAGGGCGACTTCGTGGGGGCCGACCCTCCCTACACCAATGGGGGTTTAGATCAAGAGGGTGTGGCAGAGGAGATGGAAAAGATCACGGCGGGCCAAGAGATGGTTTGGCTTCTGGTTTCCGAAGGGGAATTGTGGGATTCGCGAGGGTTGGTGCGAGAGTGGCTGGAGGAAAACGGTACCCTTGTCGATCGGGCTGGGTTCGCTCGGGTAGAGATCTATCGATATTCTCTGGAGAGAGGTCACTAGGCAGGAGGTCTCATGAGGTGTGCGTTGTGTAGGGAAAAAGCCTGCTACCGTTGTTCTCCAAAGTCGCTTGTATCTCTCGCCTCAAACCGCAACCTTTGCCAACTTTGGAGTTAAGGACGAATAGAGCCTTGTAAGTAGTCCGGGGTTGCGGTAATACTTTCCCGCGGAGCAGTGCAGGCTTATCTCTTCTAGTGTTCCCTTCAGGCTTGTCCAATAAGCCAACTTGCTAAGATGTTCCTCTTGCATTATCTGGAGCCACTCAGGTGATCTTCCGCTCATCCTCAGGCCCTTCAGAACTAGGACTAAAGTAAGGATTGTTGGAAAGATTTTGCTATGATAACATTTTTATGAAGGGTTCTCTATTTCCGGGCAGAGGTGAGGAGAGGTTGTGCGCTCGGCATCCTGAGGATGGCTTCCTGCGAGGCTCTGAGGTCTCTCAGGACTTAAGGGCGGTATCCGAAGGAAGGGAAGCCACGATCACTATTCTATTGGTCGAGTCCGACCGAGAGATGGCTAGGCGGCTCGAGGAGGTTCTGGCTGCGGAGGGGATGAGGGTTATCGTCGCCGCCAGCCGGGAGGAGGCCCTCTCTCATACCGATGACGGGGGGGTGGATCTCGTCGCCTTGGGGGTCAATCGATCTGAAGAAGTAGATCTATGTTGGGGGATCCGGGAGCGGACGACGGCTCCCCTTTTGGTGTTAGCCGAAGATGGCACGGCGGAGGCCGCGCTAGCCCGAGGGCTGGAGTGGGGGGCTGACGCCTACTTGGAGAAGCCCTTCACGGTGCGGATCTTCTTGGCGCAGGTTTATGCCCTCTTAAGGCGTATCGGGGGGTTTAGATCGGGCCATGCAGGACAGTTACAAATGGGAAGGTTGGTCATCAATGTGACTCGACATGAGGTAATGGTCGATGGAGAGCCGGTTCATCTCACGCCCACAGAGTATAGGATCTTAAGTTGCCTGGTGAGGAATTCGGGCCGGGCCCTGAGCCATCGCAGCCTGGTGAAGCAGGTTCATGGTTTCGATTGTGATCTCGATGAAGCCAGGGAGATCCTTAAAGTGCATATCCACAATCTACGTCGGAAGATCGAGCCAGAGCCCCATCACCCCCGTTTTATTCGCAGTGTGCGTGCCCTTGGATATATGTTCGAGCGGCGGAGCTATGATCGGGAGGAGATGGAGAGAACCTTAACCAAACCTTAACTCTTTAGGTCCAAGACTCTGGTACAATAGTACTAAGAAAAGAATACGGAACTCCTCGTTGTGGGATGAGGGGCAACTCCGAAAGGGCAAACCTGTCGAAAGGCAGGGGCGCAAAGCCGCGGGTCCTTATTTTAAGTTGGATAGCCGGGCTGCCGAAGAGCAACCTGGCAAAAGACGAGGATGGCTGGGCTGCCGAAGAGGACTGTTCTTCGGCAGCCCATTTTATTGTACCTAAGTGAGGCCTGAGAGCCAGGGGTGAATAGAAGGAGGGTGAAGATGGTGGCGACCATAGTTCCAAAGATAGATAGGCGTCTCTTTATTATCTTCCTCGTTTTATGTTTGATCTCTACTACCGCGCTTTTGCCCCCCTTGCCTCAGGCGGAGGGGGGCAATGTTCAACCCATCTTGCTCCAGATGGCAGCCTCCCGTCCAGAGATGATCGTGGGGGTCATCGTCCAGAAGGCTGGAAGCGGCAACTCTCCAGAAGAGCTGGTGCGCCTGCTTGGAGGGCAGGTCACCAAGGATCTTCGGATCATCAACGCCTTTGCAGCCGAACTTCCCGCCAGCGAGGTGGATAGGTTAGCCAGGGACCCCGGGGTGCGTTGGATCTCCTTCGATGCGCCGGTGATCAGACAGGGTGACCCCGCCACTTATATTACCTGGGCCACAGCCCAAGGCGCCTCCCTGGCCACCCACTTCAAAGATACGGCCTATATCTACGATTCTTACACCGGCCCCAACGGGAGCTATGGCTACGGGGGGTGGGATTCTCGTGAGAATGAAGCGTCCTTCACAGGCTTCTCCATTCCTGAGTTAAGCGGAGGCATCGAAAAGGTGGAGGCCGTTCTCTACCTCTACCTCTCGGCTCCTTTGAGGGATGACTTCCTCCAGGTAAGGAGCCATTTGGACGGCACCTCCTCACCACCGGTCACACTATCGGGGGATATACTTAACAACTACGTGGGAGCCGATAAGGCAGGCTATCTCTACCTGGACCTTACGGCCACCAGGGAGTGGTCTTGGGAGGATTTCAACCGCGGCTTAGAGTTGCAAATTCGGCAGCGGAAAAAAGAAGCGGCTGACGGTGCGCTCATCTACTACGATGCCGTCGGCTATCGGATCACCTTCCGCGCTGATGAGGAGCCGCCAGAAGAGGCTGGGATGCCGCCTGAGACCCTCCTACAGTTGCCCGGTGTGGAAGAGGTGATGGGAGAAGCGAGTGGCAGCGGCAAGGCCTACCGTGCACTGCGGGAGGGGGGTCGAGGGCAAGGTGGTTGGCACCGCTGGCACCCTTCGTCTCCCGACGGGACCATCGATCTCTCAAACCTGGCTAATATCTATAATTACGCCATAGGCGCTCCTGAACTCTGGAACAGCGACCAAAGGCTCCAGGGGCAGGGGGTCACCGTGGCTGTAGTAGATAGCGGTATCCTCTGGGGCCCCGGAGTGGCCCGGGTCTTCGACCTAGGAGATGGTTTTCCCCCTGAGGGTTCCCGCCTTCTGGAGAGCGTCAATTTCAGCCCCGATCGCCATCCGGGTTACCCTCGTGACGACTACGGACATGGCACTCATATAGCGGGCATCATCGGGGGCAACGGTCTCTTATCCTGGGGCAAATATATAGGCATAGCCCCCAACGTCAACTTGGTCAGCGTCAAGGTCAGCGACGCTTACGGCATGGGGTATGAGTCCGACGTAGTGGCTGGGCTACAATGGATCTATGAAAACCGGGATGGCTACAATATCCGGGTGGTGAATATCTCTCTCAACTCTAGCGTGCCCCAGTCATACCATACTAGCCCCCTCGATGCCGCGGTGGAGATCTTGTGGTTCAATAGGATCGTGGTGGTGGTCTCCGGCGGGAATAACGCCGTAGGTCATAACGGTATCCTCTACCCTCCAGCCAACGACCCCTTTGTCATCACTGTAGGAGCCACCGACGATCGGGGCACGCCTGAGATAGGCGATGACCTCCTGGCCAATTTCTCCGCCTTCGGCACTACCGAGGCTGGTGTCGCCAAGCCAGATCTAGTGGCTCCAGGGCGGAACATAGTCAGCATATCGCCAGGGTATCGCGCTACCCTGGTTCGGGAGCATCCCGACCATAAGGTAGACGGGATCTACTTCCGCATGTCTGGGACCTCCATGGCCTCGGCGGTCACTTCGGGAGCGGTAGCCCTTCTCCTCCAGGCGCAACCGGAACTGAACCCAGATCAGGTGAAATGGCGGCTCATGCACACTACTGAGCCTTTCGCGGTGGAAGGGGCTGGTGCAGGCTATCTCAACGTCCACAACGCCGTGCGCAGCGAGAGCACGGAGACGGCGAACACCGGGCAGGAGGTTAGCCAGCTTCTCTGGACCGGGCCTGAGTCTCCTATTTGGGATAGTGTCCACTGGGATAGTGTCCATTGGAACAGTGTCCACTGGAATAGTGTCCATTGGAACAGTGTCCATTGGGACAATGTCCATTGGGATAATGTCTATTGGGGAGATCCTGTATATTCGAGCAGTATCAGTTGGGATTAGAGTAGATGCGTGATCTTTCTCACAAGGCGCAGATCTACATCTATTTTCTCCTGGGATTAGGGGGCCTTCTTCTCCTTTGGCAAGGGGCAAGGCTTTGGATGCTCGGGTGGAAGGTCGATTGGTCCACCTGGGCAACGTTGACCATCCTGGCCGCTTTTGCCCAACTCTTCAAGGTTGACAGCCCCAAGCACCAGAACTATGCCCTTAGTGGGGCTTTTGTCTTCGCCGCCTTGCTCCTCTTGCATCCCGGGTTGGTGGCCCTTCTAGTGCTCTTGGCCCATATCCCAGAATGGGTCAGATACCGCTATCCCTGGTATATCCAATCTTTTAATATCGCTGCCGACATATTGACCGCCCTCTTAGCCAAGGACACATACTTGCTCATGATAGGCGGGGCGGCCTTACTCAGTACGAGGGGGGTGGCATCGGCGGTAGTGGCGGCCGCGGTCTTCACCCTAGTCAACCACACCCTTGTGGCCGTGGTCCTATATTTGGCCAGGGGGGTCTCCTTCCGTGAGTCGGGAACCTTGGAGGTGGATAACCTCTTGACCGATTTCGTTCTCCTCTGTCTGGGAGGCTCCGTGGCTATCTTGTGGAGCCTCAACCCCTGGCTGATAATCCTTGGATCCTCCCCTCTCCTTTTGATCTACCGCTCCCTTAACATCCCCACTTTGAAAGAGGAGGCTCGTATCGACGCCAAGACAGGGGTGTACAATATCAAGCATTTCGCCCAGGTTCTCAATGAGGAGTTACGTCGAGCAGCCCGCTTCGACCGACCGCTAGCCGTCATAATGGCCGATCTGGATCTTCTGCGCAACATCAACAACTCCTATGGCCACCTAGCAGGGGATATTGTCTTGAAGGAGGTGGCGGAGATCATCAAGAGCAACCTTCGAGAATACGACCTTCCGGCTCGCTTTGGCGGGGAGGAGTTCGCGGTCCTTCTCCCCGAGGCCGATAGCCAGGAGGCTTACTTGGTAGCCAACCGTATCAGAAAGGAAGTGGAGACGACCAGATTTGAAGTCCCGACCAGCGATCTGCCTATCAAAGCCACCATCAGCCTGGGAGTGGCGCACTTCCCACAGCATGGCAGGGAGGCCAACGAGGTGATTCATCAGGCCGATCTGGCGGTCTATCAGGCCAAGTTAAGCGGCCGAAACCGTGTCTGTATCGCTTCCGATGTTAGTCTCAAGTTAGGGCTGGTGAGAGGCTTTGAGGGGTCCCACCGCTTGCCCCCCACCGATTCCAGGACAGGGAGGCGATCACCCAAGGGCCATGAACCGCCCAAGAGGGAGGAAGGGCGGCCTCTCAATGGTGGCCCGGAGAGGTGGAGTTGGCCGATGATCATTTTCTTGGGGCTAGTGATCGCCGGAGGCTTGGCGTTAACGGCCCTACGTTTGCCCCGGGCCCCCCAGGATGATTGGAAGGGGATCGTCCTTTTCACAGGGTTAGGTATCTTGGCGGAGCTTTTCGCTCTGGAACTCTATGGTGGGAGTTCGGTTTCTCTCAGTTTCGTAGCCATCTTTATGGCCGCTCTCTCTTACGGTGTGGAGGGAGTGGTGTTCATTTCTCCCTTTATAGCCTTAGCCCATGCCATCAAATTCAGAAATGTCGGTTACAAGGCTCTTTTCAACATGAGTTCTTACGCCTTGTCGGGGAGCCTGGCAGCCTCGGTATTTTGGGCCTTCGGGTACAGTTTGGAGGTGAGGAACCTCCCTTACTTGATCCTCCCTACGATGCTCGCCGCATTGGGCAACTATCTTCTCAATTCCGGCTTGGTGGCTTTGGTCATTGCCTTGGGAACAGAAGAGAGCCCTCTTTCCGTCTGGAACGAGCGGTTCAGATGGCTTTTAGGCCACTACATGATCCTTGGACTTTTGGGTTTCTTGGTAGCCTTGGCTTACGCTTCCTTTGGCTTTTATGGTTTGGTGGCTTGCGCGGCTCCTCTTTTGGCGATGCGTTACTCTCAGATGCAGTATATAAAGCGTACCTTATCAAGCGTTGCCGAACTGAAGAGGGTTAACGAGGAGTTAATCAAGGCTAGCGAGCAGATAGGGACCATAAACGAGGAATTATTCGAGACCCTGGCCCAGATGATCGACTCCCGGGACCCCTTCGTCTACGGACACTCCCAGAGCGTGGCGGAATATGCTGTAGCCGTGGCCAAGGAGTTGGGATTCCCAGAGGAGAGGGTGGAACTGGTGCGCCGCGCCGCCCTAGTGCACGATATCGGGAAGATCGGCATCTCGGAGAGGATCCTCTATAAGCCGACCAAATTGACCCCTCAGGAGTCGCTCTATGCCCAGAGCCATACAACCTTAGGCGCTGAGTTCCTGGAAGGTTGCCACTCCTTGCGGGATATCACCCCCTATGTCAAATACCACCACGAATGGTTCGATGGCCACGGATACCCCGAGGGGCTAGTGGGGGAGGAGATCCCTCTGGAGGCTCGCATCCTGGGCCTTTGCGATGCTGTGGAAGCGATGGCTTCCGACAGGCCCTATCACCAGGGGATGTCGGTATCGAAGATCATCACCGAGCTCCGACGGGAAGCAGGCAGCCAGTTCGACCCTCGGATAGTGGAAGCCTTTGTCAGGGTAGCCGAAAGGGAGGGGGATAGGTTGATCGTCAACACCGCAAGGCGGTTGATAGAGGAAGGGGAAGGTCTAGCGGGGGAAGTGAGGGCTTTCGATTTCGCCCCTCATACTCATACCATGGGAGGTTAATTGGCTATCTCTAAAGAACGCGAAGTCGCAGATCGGTGGGGCCTAGAGGGAGGAGCCCGCTTCTTCTCCCAAATATATCCCTGGATAGTAACCATCCTGGGGTTTTTGGCTTTCGGCGCCTTCGTAGCGCGACAGGGGCTATCGGTGACCCCTTCCGTTCTCCTCTTCGCCACCCTTTGTGCTCTGATCGAGTTCCTGGTCATCCGCCTGCCCCAGGGTAGCCTCACGGCGAGTTTTGTTCTGGTGCTCTTGACCCTACTTACCGAAGGGCCAGTCGGAGCCGCCCTGGTGATCGTCATCGGTTCCCTGGTGGGTTATGGGCTACTGCGGAGACAATGGCTCTCTCGAACCCTCTTCTATGGGGGCCACTACGCCTTGGCTAGCGCTGTAGCGGGAGTCATCTTTAATTTGACCAGCCAAAACCTTCCCCATTGGCTGTTGGAGACCATCCATCTACCTGCGGTAGGTAGTTACATCCTTGCTTACGCCTTCCTCTCCCAGACTTTGGTCTGGGTTAGGAACCGGGTTATTTTGACCCCTACGGAGCCCAAATTTCCTAAGACCGATCTCCTGGTCGCTTTCCTCCTCTCCCCCCCGCCCCTTTTGCTCTATTACCTTTTGACCGTTCGCGATTTCTCGGCTCTTCTTTTGGTGCTTTTCCCCCTCTTAGCCATGCTGGCTGCCTTCCGCACCTATATCAATATCGATACGGCCTACGACGAGGTTCGCCTCCTTTACGAGGTCTCACAAGATTTTATGGTGGCTCTTACGCTGGATGAGACAACCCAGGCTATGGCTCAGCGGATCTGTGATGGGATCCACCGCATGGTCTATTGTGACGAATCCGCCATCTATACCCTCGTTCCCGAGGCCTCAGAACTCCGGTTGGTTTATCTCCGGAATGGAGGAACGATGCCTCCCGTGGTGACTCCAGGCCGTCGCCTCCTGGGCAAGATCGTGCAAGAGGGGCGGGGGAGGGTTCTCAATAATGTCAAGGAGGGGCCGTTGAGCGATGACCTCCCAACCGCGCAAGCCTCGGATAGCCTCCTAGCGGTTCCCTTATTTGCGCAATCAACCCTAGCAGGCTGGCTCTTCCTGAGTCGGCGAGGCCGAAAATTCAGCGCCGAGAACCTCCGCCTAGTGAGCATCTTAGCAGGTCAGGCGGGGGTGCTTTTGAAGAACGCCGAACTCTATGAACAGACGCATGAGTTGACCCAGATAGACCCGCTTCTTGATATCTTGAACCGCAAGGCTTTCCTAGAGAAAGCGAAGCGAGAATTGGGGCAGGCCCAATTGAATGGCCATCGAGTAGCCATGGTCATGATCGATATCGACAACTTCCGGTTCGTCAACAACAGCTATGGCCACCAGGTAGGCGATCTTGTGTTGCAGGAGGTGTCCCAGGTATTACAGGCCTCTGTCGAAGGTGCTGGTATGGTGGGTCGTTATGGGGGGGAGGAGTTCCTCATCTTGTTGCCCGATACCGATGGGGTGAAAGCCGTGGGAATGGCAGAACGGATGCGAAGGAGGGTCGAGGCCACCCCCTTATCTGGCGGTGGGGTGGTGGATGTGGGACTGACTATCAGTGCAGGGATCGCTATCTTCCCCGATGATGCTCTGAATCTCTCCGACCTGATCCGCAAGGCAGACCAGGCCGCCTATCTGGCTAAGCGGACAGGCAAGAATCGGGTCTGCCTCTACCAGGCGGGGAGCGTGGAAGAGTCGAAGTTGCAATTTCAGGCTGAGGGGTTCTCTCCCCTGTTCGGTGGCCTTAAGGAAGAGGTTCCTCAGAGATGAAGCGAACTCTTCGGCAAGGGATGAGGGGAGTCCTTATCGGCCCCCCAGGACGATGGCGATTCATTTTGTTCACCATCGTTTTTAATCTGCTTTTGATCTCCATGGTTCTTCTCTCTCTACAACAAGAGGAATTGAAAACGGAGGTCGTGGTTCTACAGGAGACTCGAACTCTCATCGAGGAACGGCTGATCTCCCAGGAGTTCACCTATACCTACCCCGTGACCATCGTGGTGACACCGCCTCCTTCTAGCAGGTAACCGGTCGAAGGTGTGAAACGGTAGTAGCGAGGGAAAGTTGCGGCGGGAGGGAAATTAACCAAAGGCTTGTGAGAGAATGATCAAGGAATGGTTTGCGAGAGGGGTAGGGAAGCGCCGCTTTCTCTTTAACCAGGCCCTCTTCGATAACCGGCGACGCTTTCTCTTCCTCTTGATCCTTTTCAACTCCTTATTGATAAGCATCGCCTTGCTTTCTATACGCAACGTTGAGGTTCGGCAAGAGATCAGACGGGAGAGGATCCTCATTCGGCGCGCCTGGGATCTCGATCTCGCGCGATGGGTTCCCGTGGTGGAGTATCGCTATGTTACCGCCACACCAACGCCACAAACCATAGCCTTGGCCATCAGCGGCTCGCCGAGCATCCCTCCTTTAGTGATCGTTACCTCGCCTCTAGCCACCCCTTCTAGAGTGCCGGTTGAAAGGTCGACACCCTTACTGACCCCTACCTTCACCGCGACCTTTACACCGAGCCCGACGCCTACCGAGACGCCCATTCCGACCAGCATATCTACCCCGACTGATACACCTGCCCCAACGAGGACACTTCCTCCCACGGCGACCAATACTCCTACCCCGACGAACACCCCTACACCTACGCCCACCCATACACCTACGCCCACCAACACCCATACTCCTACGCCCACCTTTACTCCTACGCCCACCAACACCCATACACCTACGCCCACCCTTACTCCTACACCCACCAACACCCATACACCTATGCCCACCTTTACTCCTACGCCCACCAACACCCATACACCTACGCCGACCTTTACTCCTACACCCACCAACACCCCTACTCCTACGCCGACCTTTACTCCTACGCCCACCAACACCCCTACACCTACGCCGACCTTTACTCCTACGCCCACCAACACCCCTACTCCTACACCCACTCTTACTCCTACAGCCACGCCTACCAACACACCAACCCTTACGCCTACCCCCACCGGCACTCCAACCCCGACGGCCACGCCTACCAACACACCCACGCCAACCGATACCCCCAGCCCTACCGCGACGCCCGATTACCCACCAGCGCCGCCTCAAAACCTGCGGGCCGCTGGAGGGGATGAACAGGTCAGCCTTGGATGGGATGGTAACACCGAGCCCGATCTAGGGGGCTATATGATCTATCGCTCCACGACTTCCGGGCACGACTTCGCGCTCATCGCTACGGTGGGCGCAGCGATGACTCGCTATCTAGATGCAGGGGTGAATAATGGAGTGACCTATTACTACCTGGTTACAGCGTTTGACTTGGGCGGTAACGAATCCGACCCTACTAACGAGACGGGCGCTACTCCGACAGCCATCACTAACCCTTACCCCTCCTGCCTAGTGGGTGATTGTGACCAAGCGGCTGGGTCGCCCGATGACAATTGGGAGAGTATACCCCCTGATGGATCGACTATTTTGGATCTAGGCGAAGGAAACGGGGTAATAGATGGCGACGGGTATGGGGGGTATGACCTTGTATATTATGAGCGGGAGAACGATGGCGATCCAGGCTATATATATCTAGATTGGGTAGTGGTCGAGTTATCTACGGATAATCTGACCTGGCACACTGTTTTCAACTGGGGCGATAACGATCCCATTAACACCGACAACACGAACGTTTGGGAGTATGGTCAGGATCTGAAAGGGGTGCCAGGGGATCGAGAGGCGGACAACGAACGTGTCCCCCTCGCCGACCTCTGGCCTAGCCATACCAACCCTGTCCACCAAACCGGCATCGCCATCGATATCCGGGGGCTAGTTCCCTCTGGCTACGCCTACCGATACATTCGGATCAGCTGTCCCTTGGGTGGTGGAGACCCCTCAGAGCCCGATGGGATTGAGCGGCTCAACTAGGTGTTCAGGCTCTTTAGTGAGGCGAAGTCTAGCCTAAGAAGGCTAGGCTCTTTTTGCTCTTGCGCTAGAGAGGGGGTTGTGGTAAACTATATTTGCGCCCCCGTAGCTCAGTGGATAGAGCAGCGGCCTCCGGAGCCGTGTGCGCGCGTTCGAATCGCGCCGGGGGTACCTAAACCACTAGTTAACCCAGTCGTATATCTTGCCCAGCTTCTCTCGAAAAGCGCCATTTTCCGCAACGGAATTGACATTCTTTTAGGGTCCCACTACAATGGCATTCGTGAGAAGAATAGCGCCAAGCCGTCAAAATAGGAAACTCATTTTTGTGCGAAAGCAATCCAGGCAAAAGGAGTGTTGCCATGAGTGTTATTGAAGTCAACCATCTGACAAAGTATTATGGCAAAGCCCGGGGCATCATTGATGTCTCATTTCACGTGAATGAGGGGGAGAATTTTGGTTTCATCGGGCCGAATGGGGCGGGCAAAACAACCACGATCCGATTGCTCTTGTCCCTGATTTATCCCACCAGCGGCAGTGGCACAATCTTTGGCAAGGACTGCATCAAGTATGGGCCTGAGCTCAGACAGGAAATCGGATATTTGCCCTCCGAAGTCTTTTACTACGAGCGCATGAAGGTCATTGAATTGCTCAAATATTCGGCCAGTTTTTACAACAGAGATTGCACGCAGCGCATGCATGAATTGGCCGAGCTGATGGAGCTTGAGCTGCATCGCCGCATAGAAGACCTCTCTTACGGCAACAGAAAGAAAGTGGGCATTGTGCAGGGGCTCTTGCACCAGCCCAAATTGCTTTTCCTCGACGAACCCACCGCCGGCCTCGACCCGCTCATGCAGCGAAAATTCTTCCAACTCATCCGAGAGGAGAACCAACGCGGAGTGACGGTCTTTTTCTCGTCGCACATCCTGGGTGAAGTGCAACGTATGTGTAACCGCGTGGGCATCATCAAAGAGGGCCGGATCATCGAAATCGCAGATATCCGCACCCTGCAACAGAACAATTACAAGAAAGTCCGCGTGGCGGCCACTGATCTCGATGCAGCATATTTCGACATCCCCGGCGTGACCAATCTGGAGCACCACAATGGCACAGTTCGCTTCTTCTACAAGGGCGACATCAATGCGGTCATGCGGAAGATCGGTGAAATAACGGTTTCCGATGTGACCATTGAGGAGCCGACTTTGGAAGAGATCTTTATGCACTACTACGAATAGGTGATGATCATGACTATGAACATCTTCCGGCAAGAGTTAAAAATGCACTTGAGATCCGTGATCACCTGGTCGGTGGCGGTGGCGGCGCTGATATTTGTCTACGTTTCGTTGTTCTCCTCTTTTGCCAAAGATGCAGAGCTTCTGAATGAAATGATGGCCAATTTCCCGAAGGAGCTGCTCACCGCCTTTGGCCTGAAGGGCGTGGACCTCTCCACGGTTCTGGGCTATTTCGGCTTTGTCTTTCTCTTTGTCCAGATATGTCTGGCGATTCAGGCCGCGAATTACGGGTTTTCGTTGGTCTCTATCGAAGAGAGAGAATGGACGGCGGATTTCCTGTTGGCCAAACCGGTGGGGCGTACCCAGATCCTGACCAGCAAATTGCTCGCCGCGCTGAGCGGCTTGGCCATCACCGACATCGTCGTCTGGATCAGTAGTCTCGCCTTCATCACCCTGTTCAAAGGGGAAAGGACCTATGAAGTCAACCCCCTGCTGCTGTTGCTGCTGAGCATCGTGGTATTCCAGCTGTTCTTCCTGACCGTAGGTCTGGTGGTTTCCCTGTTGGTGAAGAGGATCAGGAGCGTGACGCCCTATTCGATGGCGCTTGGATTTGGGATGTACGTGCTGGCCGTTTTTGGCGACATGCTCGGCGAGAGCACATTGGAAAAGGTCACACCCTTTAAGCACTTTGAGCCAAACTATATCCTCCAGAACGGGGCCTGGGACCTGCCCTTGGTGCTGATAAGTATCTCGGTGATTGTGATTTCTCTGGTGGGCAGTTATGTGCTCTATACCAGGCGGGATATCCCTGCTGTGGTGTGAGGAGGCCAAGAGATGAATATCTTTGTGAGAGAACTGAAAGCAAACCTGAGATCGCTGCTCATCTGGGGCGTCATTGTGATCCTGTTCGTCTGGGTAGGGGCAGCTAAGTTTTCCGCGTACTATGAAAACCCAGAGATGTTGGCAGTATTGGACGCGATGCCCAAGGGGATGTTGACCGCATTCAATCTCGATGTGGGGGTATTCAACCTGACCACGGTCACCGGCTTTTTCGGGTTGATGTTCACCTATTTTGCGCTTCTCCTGTGCATTGCGGCCGCCATGTGGGGCAGCGACATTATTTCAAAAGAAGAGCGCGACAAAACCGTCGAGTTCTCTCTGACGCTGCCGGTGACCCGTAGCCGCCTGGTGACCGCCAAAACCCTGGCGGCGCTCGTCAATTGCATCGGCTTGCTGCTCATCACCTGGGGCGTTTCTCTGGTCAGCGCGCAACCCTATGAGCCTGACAGCGAGTTTTACCGCTTTCTGGCTTTGCTTATGCTGGCGCTGTTCATCCTGCAGTTGATCTTCCTGGCCGTCGGCATTTTCCTGGGCTGCGCCATGAAACAGTACAGACGAGCCAGTGCTGCGGCGGTGTCCCTGTTGCTGGGAACGTACTTCCTATCCGTCGTTTCCGTTTTGAATGAAAACCTGGACTTTCTCAAGTACTTCTCTCCCTTCAAGTATTTCGATGCGGTTGTGCTGCTGAACGACTCCAGGCTTGATCTGACTTTCGTAGGGCTGTCGCTTACGATCATTTTGGTGAGCATGGTGGCCGCATATCTGACGTATGCCAGGAGGGACCTGTACATCTAGCTACCTGACACTCTTGAAATCACCCGACGAGGCCCTGGTCACAGTGCCCACCGTTCGACCAGCATTGAGGGCAACCCCCTTCCACTGGAAGAGGTTGACGACCTGATCAAGGGCCGCGAAATGACAGCGGCCATGTTGTCACCCAAAGCCTGTACGAACGACCTAACCGCCCCTCACTTGCCTCGAGTGGGTAAGGCGGCGTACGGCACCAGCTCGATCTCCTCGCAGCACAACCCGTCTTCTATTTCAAGCCCTCTTGGGAATTTGAATCCTTGTTTCGATATCCGCACTGATCTCCCGCGCGGATAATCAATGGGGTTGCTCCTACCCACGACCAGACCACGGGCCTCGCACAGAGACTTCCGTTCACAGCCGGCACGGCCAGAGGCGTGGGACCTAAGCGGGCTCAGACAAACTGCAGTTCGAGAGTACATGTAGAAAGGACTCCCCCGGGGGTACTTTTTGCATATGCTATATGGTCGAAGGCCAGGGCATATAGGGGAACGGATAGCAGACGTACGACCTCGACGCCACCACACTGCGCCTTGTAGGTCGCTCCTAAGTCTCTGGACGGCGTCCGCGAAGACCTCCTCGGAGAGCCTTACCTGCCCGCGTTCAAGCCTTCTCCGTCTCGCGTCTCCTGAGTCGCCCCGCATAGCCGTAGAAGTAGAGCCTCTCCTTTCGTTTTTCTCCCTTCTCGTCGCCTACCATCTTGTTGCCCTTCACCCCCCAGCGAGCACCCCCCATCTCTAGGAGGCTGTCCTTCTTTTTGCCTCTTCTCATCCTTCTCTAGGTTCACATCAGCCACGGTGTGTACGCCGCCTCACATCCGATGTCTCACCTAGATGGAACCAAATCTGATCCCCTTCTCTAAGGCTATCTTGGTGATCTCTTTTAAGAGCCTCTCATAGGCCATTAACTTCCCATTCTCCAAGATGCGCTTCTTGAAGGCGGTGAGGGTAGTGTAGTCAGGAGGGGATCATCGGATGTCTCATTCACCCCTAGGCCGTTGAGGTTGGCTACCCCGTTCTGTCTGCCTCTGAGAGATCTCATAAAGATAAGAGACTAAGAGCATCTTGAGGAGGACTGCGGGGGCATAAGGGGCCTCCCCTCTTTGGCTTTCCCCTTGTAATATTTGACCAGCTTGTAGGTGAAACGGTGCCAAGGGATGAGCTCTATTAGCCTCGCTAAGAAATGGTCTTTTGGCACCACCTGTTCATAGAGGAAGGGGCCGTAGAAGGGATCGCTCGTATTATCCTTGAACCTCTCTATTGCCCATGGCCCTGACCTCTCTACCGGCCAAGGGTTAGAAAGGCAAATTGGAGGAGTTTTTCAACGGTCTCTCCCACTTGAGTATTGCCGGGAAATGAGGTATGCTATAGGATGAAGAACTCTCGGGAGCGATGGTGATGATAAAATTTTCTCCTATTTGGGCAAGTTTATGATAAGAGGGATTCTCTGGCAGGGATGGGACAGAGGACATCCGTTACATCACCGTCCAATAGGTAGAGGCTGCCCTTTGTGCCCATCTTTAGCCGATTCCAAAGGAGGAAACGCATTCATCAGTAGCGGAGTTGTTGATGGTTGAAGGAGGATGAGATGGGAAAAGATAAGTGGCTCTGGATAGCTATCGCCGCCATACTTCTGAGCTGTCTGCTTCTGAGCTGCTTCGGCGGGGTCGCCTATTTGGGGTATAACAAGTTGCAACTGGGCCGGCCGGAGGAAGCGGAGCGACCGGGCGTGGCTACTGCCACCCCCCAACCCACGCCCACGGCGACGGTTGTCCGGGGCGAGGCCGTTTTGAATCTGCCGGGCGAGGAGCCCCCCACCCTGGATCCGGCCCTCACCCAGGATGCCCGCTCGGCCCGCTACATCGTGGAAATCTTCAGCGGCCTGGTAACCTTGAACCCCGACCTGGAGGTGGTGGCTGACATCGCCGAAAGTTGGGAGGTGAGCAAGGATGGCACCGTCTACACCTTCTATCTTCGCAACGACGTGAAGTTCCACGACGGGAAGCCGGTCACGGCCCACGACTTCAAATACTCCATCGAGAGAGCCTGCGACCCAGCCACCGGATCGGTAGTAGCCGATACCTACCTGGGCGACATCATAGGGGCGAAAGACAAGCTCCGCGGCCTAACCGATGAGGTCTCCGGTGTGCGGGTCATTGACGATTACACTCTGGAGATAACCGTTGATGCCCCCAAAGCCTATTTTCTGGCCAAGCTGACCTATCCTACCGCCTTCGTCGTTGACCGCGAGAACGTGGAGGGGCCCCATCAGCCCTGGACCGACCGCCCCAACGGCACCGGTCCTTTCAAACTCAAGGAGTACCGCTTTGGAGAGAGGATCGTGCTGGAGCGAAACGAGCTCTACTACGGAGAGCCCAAGCCCGCTCTGGAGGAGGTGCACTTCCACTTGGCTGGCGGCTCGGCTATGATCATGTACGAAAACGAGGAATTGGACGCCACAGCCGTGGGCTTGGCCGATATAGAGCGGGTGCTAGACCCCACTAACCCTCTGAACAAAGAGCTCACCATGGTCGTTCCCACCTTGAGCACCTTCTACATCGGCTTTAACGTCAACAGGCCGCCCTTCGACGATGTCAAGGTTCGCCAGGCCTTCAACTACGCCCTCGACAAGGACAAGATCATCAACGTGGTGATGAAGAAGATGTGGGTCACGGCTGAGGGGATCCTTCCCCCCGGCATGCCGGGCTACAACCCGGAGGTGGAAGGGTATCCTTACGATCCGGAGAAGGCCCGCCAACTCATCGCCGAGTCGAAATATGAGGATGCCAGCAATTTCCCGGAGATCGTCCTCAGTGTCCCTGGGGGTGGCGGGGCGGCGGCACGGAGCGTGACGGCGGTGGTGGAGATGTACCGGGAGAAGCTGGGGGTAGAGATCACCATCGAGCAGATGGAGTGGGCCACCTACCTTGACGACCTAAAGGCGCACCGATTCCAGATGTTCGGCATCACCGCCGGCTGGATCGCCGACTACCCGGACCCGCAGAATTTCCTGGACATCCTGTTCCACTGTGAGAGCCGGGATAACAACACCGAGTATTGTAACCTTGAGGTGGATAGGCTCCTGGAAGAGGCGCGGGTGGAGCAGGATGACGACAAGCGCATGGGGATCTACCACCGGGTGGAGAAGATGATCCTGGAGGATGCTCCCTGGGCGCCCATCGGTCACGACGCTGAGTATTGGCTGACCAAGCCCTACGTCCAGGGGATGATTTATCCGCCCTCCATCATCCCCAAGTTGAAGTACGTCTCCATCAGCAGATAGAGGCTGGGGATGCTCGTCTACATCGTGCGTCGCCTCCTTTGGCTGCCGTTGCTCCTTTTGTTGGTAGGCCTCATCACCTTTGCCCTCGGCCTTTACGGCCCCGGCGATCCGGTGCAGGTGATGCTGGGGCCGCACGCTAACCCGGAAGCGGTGGCCCGCGTCCGGTATGAACTGGGGTTGGATCGGCCCTTCTTCGTGCAGTATGTAGATTATATCTGGAAAGCCCTGCGCGGCGACCTCGGGGAGTCCCTCCAGTATCGGGGGCAACCGGTGGGCCGGCTCATCGCCTCTCCCCTCTGGGTCTCGGTCCAGTTGAACGGGGTGGCCCTTGCCCTAGGGTTGGTCGTGGGCATCCCCTTGGGCGTGATCGCCGCCCTGAGGCGAAACACGTGGCTAGATTATCTTACTGTCTCCGGGGTAGTGGCTGGGATCTCCCTTCCTACCTTCGTCATCGCCCCCATCGTAATGTGGTTTCTGGCCTTCCGTTTCCGCCTCCTTCCCACCGGCGGTTGGGAAGGCGTCTTCAGCCAACGCATTATCATGCCGGTAATCGTGCTCTCCACCGGTCCCATCGCCGTCTTCGTGCGCCAGACGCGGGCCAGTGTGCTGGAGGTGATGGGGCAAGACTATGTGCGCACGGCCAGGGCTAAAGGGCTGAGGGAGCGAATGGTCATCGTCCGCCACGTCCTGCGCAACGCTCTCATCCCTATCTTCACTATAATGGGCTTGATGATGGGGAGCCTGGTGACAGGCACCTTCGTCACAGAGACGATCTTCGGCATCCCTGGCATCGGTCGGCTGGGGGTGGAGAGTTTCTTCTCGCGGGACTATCCAGTGATCATAGCCTTGACTTTGCTTGTGGCCAGTTCTTACACCCTGGTCAACCTTCTCGTGGATACCGGCTATAGGTTCCTAGACCCACGAATACGGTACGAGTAACTGGGAGGCCTCTCTTTGCCGCAAGAGGGCAAGAAGGTATCTGGGATGGAAGAAGCAAGGGCTGCACGACAGCGGGGCTGGCTTGTGTTCTGGCGTCGTTTCAGCCGGAACAGGCTAGCCGTGGTCGGCCTATTCATCGTCGGCCTGATGTTCTTCACTGGCATCTTCGCCCCGTGGCTGGCGCCTTACTCCTACCGAGAGACCGACCTAGAGGCGGTGGAAGAGATGCCCAGTTGGAAGCACCCTTTGGGCACCGATGAACTTGGGCGTGACCAGTTGAGCCGCCTCATCTGGGGGGCACGTACGGCGATCATCATCGCCCCGGCCGCGACCCTGGTAGGGCTCCTTTTGGGACTCCTCATGGGAGCCCTGGCCGGATACATCGGCGGAAGGGTAGATGGCCTCATCATGCGCCTGGCCGATTTGCTCTTCGCCTTCCCCGGCTTGCTCTTCGCCATCCTGGTGGCAGCCACCATCCAACCGCGCGTCGAAGCGTGGCTGAAGAGCATTGGGGGCCTGGAGGGTTTCGTCAAGGCCGGATATGCCCAGGTCCTGGTGGTGATCATCGCCCTCAGCGCGGTGGGTTGGCCGGGGATGGCCCGCCTGGTGCGGGGCCAGATCCTATCGCTTAAGGAGGAGCAGTTCGTGGAGGCGGCGCGAGCCCTAGGGGCCTCCCCTTGGCAGATCATCTGGCGCCACCTCCTTCCCAACGCTTTAGCCCCGGTGGTGGTGGCCGTTTCCATGGGCATGGGCGGGGTCATCCTGGCCGAGGCAACGCTGAGTTTCTTCGGGATCGGCATCCGACCGCCCACGCCCAGTTGGGGGAGCATGATATACGATAATTATTCCTTCTGGCGCCATCCGGCTGCCCCCGTCCTTCTGTGGGCGCCGGGCCTAGTTGTGGCCTCCCTGGTCTTCGCCTTCAACTTCTTAGGCGATGGCCTGAACGAGGCCCTGCGGCCCGGCTTATGACTTATGTGTTTTTCCGTCGCCGCAAAGTCGGGGAGTTCGTATTCCACCGGCGTCCAGGCGTGGGTTCCACCACAAGGTGTATTGCTGGAACGACGCACTACCCTAACTTTAACGCGGTCTGGAGAAAAGATGGCCTACCGTAGTCGATGGAAGAAGCGGCGAGAGAAGTTGAGAGCACTGGTTTTCGCGATCTTGCTGCTGGCCAGTGTATCCCGGCTCGCCCTGGCCCAGGAGGGGATCGCCGTCATCTCCAACACCTACGAATCCCTCTTCGCCGAGGAGATCTTATTCCGACTCGAGGCCAAAAGCGAAAGCGAGATCGAGAAGATCGTCCTCCTCTATCGCATCGGCGGCGAGGAGACCACCAACCGAGGCTATCCCGATTTCACCCCTGGCAAAGAGGTGGCTGCCGAGTACGTCCTCGATCTACAGCGGGGCGAGATCGCCCCCTTCTCCAAGATAGAGTATTTCTGGCGTATCGAGGATGCCGCGGGGAACAAGCTCGATACAGAGCCTGTTTCCTTCGTCTATGAGGACGATCGCTTCCAGTGGGAGAGCCTGGCCCAGGGAAAGGTCACCCTCTACTGGTACGACGCCGATAGGGCCTTCGCGCAGAGGCTCCTGGACGTCGCTCTAGAGTCCCTGGCCCATTTGGAAGAGGAGATAGGTGTCGAGCTTGAGGAGCCGATCAAGCTCGTCGTCTATCAGAGCAAGGCTGACATGCTGGGGGCTCTGGTGCCGCGGGGCGAGGTTTTCGAGGCTGAGGTGATCACCCTGGGCACAGTGGTCTCCAAGGACACAGTGCTCCTGCACGGCACCCACTGGGGAGTGGAGAATACCATCGCCCACGAAATCAGCCACGTCGTGGTCCATCTAGCCACGGAGAACCCCTATGCAGGTATCCCTGCTTGGCTGGACGAGGGGCTGGCGATGTACAACCAGGGGGAGTTCCCCGAGACCAATCGCGAAGCCCTAGAGAGGGCTGTCCGCGAGAACAGGCTAATCTCCGTTCGCTCCCTCACCGCCCCCACGGGCAAGCCAGAGGAAATCAACCTCTTCTACAGCGAAGTCTATAGCCTGGTCGAGTTCCTGCTCAAGAGTTACGGTAAGGAGAAGATGGCAGAACTCCTGGCCGTCTACAAAGAGGGGGCCTCCTACGACGACGCTTTGATGAAGGTTTACGGCTTCGACCAGGATGGTTTGGACACCCGGTGGCGGGAGAGCCTCGGCCTGGTTCCTGAAGAGGTCATCCAGGCCACGCCGGAGGCGACAACTGTCCCGGCGGTAGAGAAACCACGCGAAGGGTTATGCTTTGGGATGGTGCTGGGCTTAGCTTTGTTGACCCTGTTTGCCGTCTTGCCCTGGCGAAAGGTGTAGAAGAGCCCTCGTCGCCCACAAGGGGTGACGCTACGACTTGATGGTCTAAGCGCGATGACTCAAAATCGCGTGCACAATCGGAGTTTTGCGCTCCAAGGAGGAAAGATGCGGATAACCACCAAGACGATGGCCATTATCGCCCTGTCGCTCCTCCTTTCCATCGCCCTCATCGGCACATCCTTCCTGGCCGGCTTTGGGACAGGCTGGTTCGTCCTTCGCGCCCGCCAGCCCACGCCCATAGCCGGCGGGCCGGAGGAGTTCGAGCTCTTCTGGGAGGCGTGGGAGATCGTCGAGCGCGAGTTCTACGGGGAGTTGCCCGGGCCCCAGGAGTTCACCCACGGTGCCATCCAAGGGGCGCTCGGCTCCCTCGACGACCCCGCCACCATCCTGGTGAAGCCCAAGGCTGCCGAAGATCAGATGATCGAGCTTAAGGGCATTTACGAGGGCATCGGGGCCCTCGTGGGGGTGGATAAGCAGAAGAGGATAGTGATCGTGGCCCCGTTCGACGGCTCTCCCGCCATCCAGGCAGGCATCATGGCCGGAGACGTAATCCTAGAGGTTGACGATAGGGTGGTCACCGGCATGGCACTGGAGGATGTTGTCCACCTCATCCGTGGGCCCCGGGGCACGAAGGTGCAGTTGACGATCCTGCGCGAGGGAGAGTCCGAGTCGCTGGTCTTCGAAATCATCAGGGATAGGGTCGAGTTAGTGACCGTGGCCTGGAGGGTCATAGATGCCATCGGCTACGTGCGGATCGCCCTCTTTAGTGAGCGGACGAGCGGGGAGCTGGAGAAGGCTTTGCAGGAGCTGAGGAAAGAAGAGATAAAGGGGCTGATCCTCGATCTGCGCAATAACCCTGGCGGCGTCTTCCCCTCCGCGGCCATCGAGGTGGCCAGCCAGTTCCTGGAGGAAGGCATCATCGTTTACGAACAAGACAAGGATGGTAGGGAGAAGCCTTACTCCGTGAAGGGCGGCGGCTTGGCGACGGACATCCCTCTCGTTGTCCTAGTCAACAAGGGCAGTGCCAGCAACTCCGAGGTCGTGGCTGGAGCCATCCAGGATCACAGGCGCGGGGTGCTGATCGGCGAACAGACCTTCGGCAAGGGCTCGGTGCAGCGGATCCACGAGTTGAGCGACGGCTCCGGCTTGTACGTGACCACGGCCATCCTGCTGACCCCGAATCGCCATCCTATCCAGGAGGAGGGCCTCACCCCGGACATCGAGGTGCCGTTCACTACAGAGGACCTCCAGGCACAGAGAGACCCTCAGCTCGAGCGGGGGCTGGAGTATCTCAAAACCGGTCGCTGAATGGACAGTAGAGGGCCATGCCTGAATCTCGTCTCTTTCGTGTTCGTAGTCCTCCGTCAAGTTTTACTGATAGAGGGAACGGCTCCAGTAGTTAAGAGCTCTTTAAGGGTCCAAATATGACCTATCAGACCCCGGCGTGGCCAGTACCGGGGCAGGCTAGCAGCGTTTTGAGTCATCGGGGATCTCAAGGATAACGTTGTAAGCCTCTTCTCTAGAAAGTCGCTTCCCCTTCAGGATGACCCGACCCCATCCGTGACTTTTGCCCTGGGGCGTCACCACATGCGGCGCCCCCTCCATCCTCACTGGGAAGGGGCTGCTTCTGACGAGGGTGTCTCCGATGCCTTTTCTTCGCTTGCCAAGCCGCTCATAGAACATTAGTTCTATTAAACTTGGGTTGTCACCGCAATTCAAATGCTGTGATGCGTGAACCGTTTAGCGTACTACCTCTAGGGGGCAAATCGGAGTGCCGAGGATGAGGAGGATCTTGCTCTTCGGGTTCCTGCTGATGGGCTTCAGTTTCACTGTGACGCAGGGATTACTGATCCGGGAGCTGCTTGTGGCGTTCTTCGGCAACGAGTTGTCTATCGGTCTCATCCTGGGGAATTGGCTAATTCTGGAAGCCGTCGGCAGCGGTCTCCTGGGCAAACTGGCTGACCGGTGGAGAGGAAAAGCCCTCTCCTTCGCCGCCTTGCAACTTCTTTTTGCTCTTTTCCTCCCTCTGTGCCTTTGGGCAGCCTATGCCAGCAGGAGCATAGTCGGCGCTATCCCCGGCGAGGGGTTGGGCCTCACCCCCATCTTTTACTCATCTTTTCTCATCCTGACCCCTCTGGCTCTGGTTGATGGGGCCATGTTCGCTTTCGGCTGTCGGGCTTATGCCCACCTCACCGGCGACGAAGCCCCTTCCAGCGGTTGGGTCTACGTCTACGAAGCATTGGGGGCGATAGCGGGCGGGATCGTCTTCACCTATCTCTTTATCCCCTTCCTCTATTCCTTGCAAATCGTCCTGATTCTATCTACTTTGAACCTACTCTCGGCTGCCCTTGTCCTGGCTTCGTCCGACTCATCCAGTGGAAAACGACTGCCCCTCACCCCAAGCCTGATAGTCGTCCTCCTCCTGTTGATCGCCAGTTTCGGCTTCCTCTTCTCTCCACACGCAGGAGAAGTCCAGCGTTTGGCCACCAGCCAGCAATGGGCCGGCCAGAACCTGGTCTACTCCGAGAATTCGGTCTACGGCAACGTGGCTGTCGTTCAACGGGATACCCAGTACACCTTCTATGCCGACGGCATTCCCATCCTGACTGCGCCTGTGCCTGATGTGGCTCTGAGCGAGGAGATCGTCCATCTGCCACTCTTGTTCATCCCCCAGCCACGGCGGGCTCTGGTGCTGAGCGGCGGCGTAGGGGGCGTGCTAGGCGAACTGGCCAAATATCCCCTGAAACAGATAGACTACGCCGAACTGGACCCTTTGCTAATCGAGGCCGTCCTGAAATTCCCCACTCCGTTGACCCTCAGTGAACTGAGCGATCCACGGGTCAGGGTGGAGCACGTTGATGGCCGATTGCTGGTGGGAAGGAAAAAGTGGGGGATCGCTCCCCGCCCCAAGGAGGGATACGACCTGGTCATCGTCAACCTGCCTTATCCCTCTACTCTACAACTGAATCGCTTCTATACGGTGGAATTCTTTCAGATAGTGCGAGGGCTTCTGGCGGAGGAAGGGGTTTTGGTCATCACCTGCCCGGGGACGCTGACCTATATGAGCGATGAATTGCGCGATCTCAATAGTATGGCCTATCACACTCTGCAACAGACTTTTTCCTACATCAGACCGATACCGGGCGATGTCACCCTGTGGCTGGGCTCGCCGTCCGAGGAGCTTTCGACCGCGCCGCTGAAGGCCCTCGTCGAAAGATGGGAGGAACGTGGTCTTGAGACTCAACTGTTGACCGCTTCCCATATCGATCTCAAATTGGACCAGAGACGTTTGGACTGGTTTTGGGCCTCTCTCGGTGAAGAGGAGGGGGAGGGAAAGGCTGTGGTCAACCGAGACCTCCATCCCGTGGGACTATTCTATGGCCTCTCCTACTGGAACTCTCTCTTCTCCCCACACTTGGCCCGGGTTTTCGGCTTTACCGGTCGGCTGAACCTGTGGACTCTGAGCGTAGCCATCGTCGGATGTGGGCTGCTTTTTCTGACGGTCGTTAAGCAGACCGCAAAGGGGAAAGAGGCTATCGTTCCCATCGCTATCGCTACCACCGGCTTCACCGGGATGACTGCCGACCTCATTGTTATCTTCGCTTTCCAGAGCCTCTACGGCTACGTTTATCATTGGGTTGGATTGCTCATCACCGCCTTCATGGCTGGATTGAGCCTAGGGGGGCTGCTTATGACCCGCAGGTTGGCCGGGATCGGGAGGGAGAGGTCCACTCTCTTTAGGCTCGAACTGGCCATCGTCCTCTACTGGACTTTGTTGCCCATCGCCCTGAGCAGCCTATATTCCCCCATCACCCACCCTCTGGTGTTCACCTCTGTCCAGGGGATACTCCTCTTTTTGAACGGTCTGGCGGGCTTCCTGGTCGGGTCCCAATTCCCCCTGGCCAATAAGATGTGGCTAAAGGGCAGGGAGGCCCTAGGAGGCACGGCGGGTCTCCTCTACGCCTGCGATCTCGTGGGGGCCTTTGTGGGCTCCATCTTTGTCTCAGTGGTCCTAATCCCCGTCCTGGGTATCTTGGAGACCTGCCTTCTGGCTGCCATAGTCAAATTGGGCAGCCTGCTCTTGGTCGTTACCCTGATCCCTCGCTCCTGAACACTTTTTTCAAGCGTCCCACCAGATGCCCGGTATAGTGTGGCCGCAAAAGCGGCACTTTCCCTTCTCAACGTCAAGCGAGAGAACGGCAAAATGCAGGCGCGCGATGATGTTCTCGCCGCACGCTGGACAGAAGGTGCTATTGCGCACATGTCCGGGGCAGTTGCCGATGTAGACATATTTTAACCCCTCGTCGTCGGCAATATGAGCGGCACTCTCCAGAGTCTCAATGGGCGTGGGGGGCAGACTGGTCAACTTGTAGGCGGGGAAGAAGCGGATGAAGTGGAGGGGGACCTCATCGCTCAAGGTGTCGCGGACCCACTGGCACATGCGCCGGATATCGTCCATGTCGTCATTGAGCGTGGGCACCACCAGATTTACGATTTCCAGGTGAACACCGCTCCGGTGGATCTGCTGCAAGGTGCGCAGAACCGGCTCCAGTTCGGAGGAGCTGACTTCCTGGTAGAACTCTGGGGTGAAGGCCTTCAAGTCAACGGTGACGGCGTCCATGTGCTCCAAGAGCGCGGCCAGAGGTCCTTCGTTCATCCCCCCATTGGTGTGGAACAGGGTTCCCATGCCCCTCTCTTTGGCCGCCTTGGCGACATCGAACATGTGCTCGTAAAAGACCGTGGGCTCGTTGTAGGTGAAAGACACGGCATCGCACTCTAACTTCTGGGCCATTTCGACGGTCTCCTCAGGGGTGATGGCGACATGTTCTATCTCCTCGAAGCTTCTCTGTGAGAGGTGCCAGTTTTGGCAGAACTTGCAGCGGTTGTTGCAACTGGCCGTGCCGGTACAGAAGATGGTCGCGCCGGGCAACATGTGAAAGGATGGCTCCTTTTCGATGGGGTCTACCTGCAAAGCACTGGGGTGGCCGTAGACCAAGGTGTAGTAGCGGCCCCCGATGTTGACCTTGTTGCGGCAGAAGCCCCGCCCCCCTTCGGGGACGCTGCATCTCCGGAAGCACATTTGACATTCCACCCAGTTGCCATCCAGTTGGAGATAATATCGCGCTTCGTGGAGTTCGGGGATGGGAGTGCCCTCGGCGGTGGGGGTGGGGAGTGCTTCCGCAGTAAGGGTGGGCCTATTATTGAGGGTAGGGGTGAGGGCAGGTGGGGACGCTACCGTGTCCGTTGGCTTGACCGGTGTGGTCTCAGCCAGACGCTGTGGGCCAGCGCAAGACGCCAGCCCTGCCCCCAGCGCGGCCAGCACCCCCTTCTGGAGGAATTCCCTCCTGGTCAGTTTTCCTCTCATAGCCACGACTTCCTACGATCCGAAGCCGGCCTCGATGAAGAGGTGTCTTTGGTGCTCTCGGCCTAGTAGAACTTTACTGCAAAACAATTCTCTATCGTAAACCCTTAACCTCTGGGGCCTCCGATAGAGGCAGTTCGATCAGCCGTTGATCTCCTTCGGCCGCCTCACAAAAGGCCTCGTAGATTGAAGTCCAGTTCACTACTTGCCACCAGCAGGATCGTCACATCCCCGCTATGCCTGTAGACCCCAGCGTCATAGTTGGGCTCTCCGTTCCCACTCAAACCGTCAATCGTCTCTCACACGACGGCACGCACCTATTTATGACCATCCGAAACTGTCAAACCAATTGCCCCGACGGTAATTATCGAGTGCCCTTCCCACATATGGAACCACGTTCTCAGGAATCTCGTCAAGATCAAACCAAGCCAACTGATCGCACCTATCGGGCTCCCTATTCGTGATCTCGCCTGACCATGAACTTGTAGCCAGAAAGAAGTCAATCCGCTCGTCAGTAGATTTCCTGTGCATAACGCCGACTACCTGAAGATCTGCTGGTGAGATCTTAATGCCTATTTCCTCTTGTGCTTCCCGTATCGCTGCCGCTTTGATCTCTTCGTCTCCTTCCAAATGGCCTGCGATGACCGAATACTTTCCATCCTCATAGCCGGTATTGAATCGCCGCAATAAGAGGACTTTGTCATCACAAATGAGGAAGAGATGCACAGCGCAAATCAGCTTGAACCTCTCCATTGCCACGTTTTTCACTTCTCCCCTCACCCTGCCGCAGGAGACTTGGACCTAGATGATAGGGCTCGCTTGCCAGTTGCGACAGACGAGCCCTTCTGATCGAATCTGGATGCCAGGGGGTGTCTGTTGCCCTGGCCCAAGCCTCGGTGGTTGGGCGCAAGCCAGGAGGCCTCTCTCTGTTCTTATGTTCGCAAACATTGTAGCCTTGGGATGTATCGATGTCAATAGTAGCATAGAGCCCATTAATCAAGAGTAGAGGCACATTTTCACCGCCCCGCTTTCTATACCATCAAGTGGCCTTGGTATGGTGTGCTTGATCACCGCATGGTCGGGGAAGGTCTCCACTTCCTTCACTAACGCTCCCTGCAGCGCTCACAAGGCCGTGTTGTCCTCGCTAATCGGCAGTCATTCTAGCGGCCAGCTGGATGTGATAGCGGTATTTGCCGTTCTAAATCGCTTCACACGCATTTCTCCTTCTCCTCACACGATGAGGACTCTTCTTCGAGTTTCCTGCAAGCCAAAGAACAACCATAGACTTACCGTGGGGTAACATTGCCAATGTCGAGGCAGCGCCGAGGCCCTCGGCGCTGCCTCTGAAGCACCATCGATCTAGGCACTTCTTAGTACCGTATTAAATGCTCAGGGTTTTCGGGGATAAAGGATTGCTCGCCTAACCCTAATGTGATATCCTGGGTGTTATTCAACCAGGTCCCACAGGAGGCAAGCACCCATGGCCCCTTAGGACCACATAAGGAGCCTAGCACATAAACTAGTAGAAGCCAAGAAAGGGCAAGGCTGATAGCGGTAGAGGAGGGAGTCGAAGGCTGCTTTTGGAGTTCAAGGGGGAGGCGATAGAGAGCCCTTAGCCTGGTTGTAGAGAGGGCTCTAGGTCCCGCTGCTGGCGTAGGGGAAAAGCGGGAAACATTCTCCCTGGTGATTCACGGACTCTCTCCGAAGTTCGGCATAGGGGCACTACTGTCGGGGGTTGGCAGTAGGGGAAGCCCTTATCACCATCCAGGTACCCCGGATCGAATGCAAGGGGTGTGGCAGGCCATCCAGATAGAGTGGGGCATGTTGAAGCGCCGCTCTGCTACTGGATAGGGATGGATAAGGGGGTAACCGAGCTCTACATAGGCGGGTTTCCCATGGGAAGGTGGCAGAGATACTAGCCTGGCGCATCCCAGACCGGAAGGAGGCTAAGAGGAGGAGCAACTAATGGGGGAAGGGAGTGTCGGAGGGGGAGCAAACCTATGGACGGCATTGAGCGGGATAGTGGGGCGGAGAACTTCAATCGACTGTGGATAGCAAAGGAGAAGGCTTGGAGGAGTGGCCAAGACTGGTGTGGGAGGTTATGAATTGAGAGGACGGGTGATAGAGGGAAGAGGTGAGCACCCCTTATGACAGGTGCTCTCAGAAAATCCTGGCTAAACATGACGCGACCCACCTTGGCGAGACTGTTGACTTTATTTGCTCATTGTGCTATTATTCAATTAGTTACACAACTCACAAAACCATGACGTCCGTCGAAAGCCATTAGGATTTGGATGGTGCGGTTGAGAAGTGGGAAAGACACTCACTCGCTGCTTTTCAAACGAGGGGGTTCATCCATTTTGTAGCCGAGGAAGTGGAACGCATGCGGAGGCGAGGTTAATGAAAAAATGGTCGTGGCTTTTGCTGCTTCTATCTTTGGCCGTAGGGTGTAGAGGGGCTGCCGAGCCCTCTCCGACACCGACACCCGCGCCCGTGCACACCCCGATAAAAATAGTAGCCACCCCGACACCGGTACCCCACCCACCAACACCTACTCCTCTTCCTACAGAGGTAAAAGAGGAGAAGATGGTCCTCATCCCCGCCGGCGAGTTCACTATGGGTAGTGACCAGGGGGTGGAGAGGCCGCCCCATAAGGTCCTCGTCGAGGAGTTTGAGATCGACATCTTCGAGGTGACTAACGAGGAGTTCGAGAGGTTCGTGACCGAGACAGGCTACCAGACGGAGGCGGAGAAGGCGGGGGAGAGCCAGACTTGGCGGACCTATGCTGAAGGGAAGCCGAAACACCCCGTGGTCAAGGTTACCTGGAACGACGGCCAAGCCTATTGTCAATGGGCAGGCAAGAGGCTCCCTACTGAGGAGGAGTGGGAGAAGGCGGCTCGGGGCACGGAAGGGTATATTTATCCTTGGGGGAACGATTGGGACCCCACCAAGGCCAATACTAAGGAGGGAGGCCATAGGGGCACCACTATCGTGGGCTCCTTCCCCCAGGGGGCCAGCCCTTATGGGGTGATGGATATGGCGGGGAACGTGGCCGAGTGGACCACGAGTTGGTTCCAGGCGTATCCGGGCTATCCGGGGGGCGATAATGAGGCCCAATATTTCGGCGAGAAGTATAGGGTGATCCGCGGAGGGGGCTGGTTCAACGGAGAGGAACAGGTGCGCACCACGGAGCGGAGTTGCAGTTCTGAAGATCTAAGAAACGATGACGTCGGTTTCCGCTGCGTCCGTTAGTCTCTGACAACTTGTCCCTGGGTGAGTGATGGGCTCCCTAGAGCCGCCTGGATGGGGAGACAGGGTCAACTAGGCATGGAAAGGGGGGATGACTATCGAGGGGGATGAGTCAGGGCATTGGAAGTGGTTTCATGTCTTAAGGAGGAGACAAGGAGATGTCGAAAAGGATTATCTGTCTGGCGTTAGCACTGTTGCTTTCGCTGACGCTGGTGGTGAGCGTAGCCAGTGCTGCCCCGCTAGAGCAAGAAGTAATCTACACGGTCAAATTGGGCGACACCCTGTGGGACCTAGCGGAGAAGTACCTGGGCAGTGGCCCAGCCTGGCCGGCCATCATGGCTTTCACCAACAAGAAGAACCTGGAAGATAGCACCTTTGCCAAGATCACTAACGCCGACCTCATCCACCCGGGGTGGAAGTTCCTCATCCCCAGCGCTGAGGATGCCGAGGATTTCCTGGCCACCTATGACCCCAGCAGGCCGGAGTTGCTCTTCCCCGCTGGCGCCAAGGGCCAGTTGGTCGTGGCAAGCTGGTGGACAGCGGGCGGCGAGGCCGAGGGGCTCACGGGGCTGTTCAATATCTACAAGGCGAAGTACCCTGACGTCGTGATCGTGAACGCCACCGTGGCTGGCGGGGCTGGTTTCGTCTTCAGGCCCGTGCTCAAGACCCGCCTTATCGCTGGTGATCCGCCCGATACCTTCCAGCTGCACGCCGGCCTAGAGGTCGAGGGTTACGACCCGGAGACCTACCTGGAGCCGCTGGATGATATATTCGCCTCCGAGGGCTTAGAAGCGGTCTTCCCGCCCGACCTGCTCACGCTCCTCAAGTACAAGGGCCACTACTGGGGGGTCCCGGTTAATATCCACCGGTCTAACATCCTCTGGTACGACAAATCTATCTTCGCCGAGGCAGGCTTGACCCCGCCCACTACCTGGGACGAATTCTTCGCCGTTGCGGATGCGCTGAAGGCTCGGGGCGTGGTGGCTCTGGCCATGGGCACCAGCGGAGGCTGGGAGGCCCCCCATGTCTTCGAGGATGTCCTGGCCGGCACGTGCGGGGCTGAGAAGTACAAGGGCCTGTGGACTGGTGCGGTCCCCTGGACCGATGGCTGCGTCGCCCAGGCGCTAGAGAACTTCAAGCGCATGCTCACCTACGTCAACGCCGACCATCCGGCCCTCAGTTGGGATGGGGGAGGCCACTACCTCATTGACAACAAGGGCGCCATGATGATCATGGGCGACTGGACCAACGGTTGGTTCCAGGCCCAGGGCTACACCGACTATGGTTGGGCGCCACCGCCGGGCACCAAGGGCATTTTCGTCGCCCTGTCGGATTCCTTCGCCCTGCCGAAGGAAGCCCCGTACCGCGACAACGCCATTGCTTGGGTCAAGGTCTGCGGTTCCAAGGCGGGCCAGGAGGCCTTCAACCCCAAGAAGGGTTCCATCTGCGCTCGCACCGACTGCGACCCGGCCTTGTTCAACGAGTACCTGAAGTCAGCCATGGCCGACTGGGCGGTGGATGCTATCGTGCCTAGCCCGGTCCATGGCGCGGCGGCGATCGAGTCCTGGGTCACTGACTTCAAGGATGCCATCGTCCTCTTCGTCACGAGTGGAGATGTGGCCGGCACCCAGGCTGCCCTGCAGCAGGCGTGCGTGGCCGCCGAGGTCTGCAAGTAGCCTTTCGTTGAACCAAGCAAGAGAGGCAGCCCGGCTGGGCCGGGCTGCCTCACTCCATGCTTAGGAGGGGTTGTATGCGATATTTGCACTGGGAGCGAATCACTTCGATTCTCTTGATCCTTCCCTCGGCTATCGCTATCGCCATCTTCGTCTACGGCTTCATCGGTTTCACTGGCTTTGTCTCACTTACCAAATGGAATAAACTGTTCCCTGATTTCTCCCTAGCCGGCCTCCGGAACTACCAGGGGTTACTCGCCAACCCGCGCTTCCAGATAGATATGCGGAACATGGTCGTCTTTACCGTCCTCTTCCTTCTCACATCCTTGGCCATCGGTTTCCTCTTGGCCGTCCTGCTCGACCAGCACGTCAAGGGTGAAAACATCTTCCGCAGCATCTTCCTTTTTCCCATGGCCATCTCCTTCATCGTCACCGGGATAGCCTGGCGCTGGTTGCTCAACCCCGGGAGCGTGGAGATGGGCAGCACAGGGGTCAACCTCTTGTTTGAGAAGGTAGGGTTAAATTTCCTTAAGACCGGTTGGTACACCGATCCCAAGATCGGGATCAAAGCCGTGGCTATCGCCGCAGTTTGGCAGATGTCTGGCTACGTGATGGCCATGTACCTAGCCGGCCTGCGGGGCATCCCTGAGGAGTTACGGGAGGCGGCGCGGGTGGACGGGGCTAACGAGTTGCAGATCCTTTACCATGTCATCGTGCCTCTCTTGCGCCCTATCACCCTGGGTGCCGTCATCGTCCTAGGGCATATCGCCCTCAAGATTTATGACTTGGTCGTGGCCATGACTGGACCGGGCATAGGTTTTTCCACCGATGTGCCGGCCTACTTCATGTGGGACACTACCTTCCAGGCCAACCGTTTCGCTCAAGGGGCTTCTATCGCCACTATCCTTTTGGTGATGGTTGGGATCCTTATCGTCCCCTATCTGACGTATAGCCTTCGCCGGGAGGCTGAGGTATGACAGCGAAAATGCGTTCTTTGCGTGAGGGTTTGAGGGTTAGAGGGGGATCGAGATTGTTGATCTACGCCTTTCTGATCGCCTTTGCTGCACTCTACCTGATGCCTGTTTACGTGCTCGTCGTCACCGGGATGAAGAGCTTCGCCGAGGTTAGTCTTTATCGCATGTGGGACCTGCCGTCGGGCTTGCACTTGGACAGTTTCAAAAAGGCCTGGTTCGGCGGCTTCGGGTTTGAGGGGATCTCCTCGAATTTCTTAAACAGTATCTACCTCACCATCCCAGCCACGATCGTCTCGGCTATGCTGGGCTCGATAAACGGTTACGTGCTCTCCAAGTGGAAGTTCCGTGGCTCGGATCTCCTCTTCACACTGCTTCTCTTCGGGATGTTCATCCCCTATCAGAGCATCCTCATCCCATTGGTGCAAGTGTTATACAAGATGGGGATATATGGCACCATCCCCGGCCTCATCTTTGTCCATGTTGTTTATGGTATCCCTATCTGTACCCTCATCTTCCGCAACTACTATGCCACTGTGCCCACTGAGTTGATCGAGGCGGCCAAGATTGACGGGGCCACGATCTTCGGCATCTATTTCCGTGTTCTTTTCCCGCTGTCGTTGCCCGGCTTCGTGGTGGTGATGATATGGCAGTTCACTTCTATCTGGAACGATTTTCTTTTTGCGGTGACTATAGCCCAGAACCCTAACATTCAGCCCCTCACCGTAGGGTTGAACAACTTGGCTGGCAGTTACATCGTGGAGTGGAATGTGCAGATGGCTGGGGCACTTATGGCGGCCCTGCCCACTCTGCTGGTGTACATATTCCTGGGGCGCTACTTCATGCGCGGGCTTTTGGCCGGGTCACTGAAGGGATAGGAGGGAATATGGAGAATGTACAGGCATACCTCCGCGATGTCTCCGAGGTAGTGGTAAAGTTGCCCCATGACCGGATCGCCGATGTGATCGCCGTCTTGGAGCGAGCACGGGCCGAGGGACGGCGAATCTTTCTCTTTGGCAATGGTGGCAGCGCATCTATGGCCTCACACTTCGCCACTGACTTGGGCAAAGGTACGGTGCAGGAGGGCCAGCCACGCTTCAAGGTTATCTCCCTGAATGACAATATCCCACTTTTGACCGCCTATGCCAACGACTTTGGCTACGAGACGGTCTTCGCCGAGCCTTTGGCTTCGCTGGCTGAACCGGGTGATGTGGCTATCGCCATCAGTTCCAGCGGCAGTTCGGCCAACGTGCTGCGGGCGATAGATGTGGCGCGCGAGCAGGGGCTGGTCACCATAGCCATCACTGGCTTTGGAGGCGGGAGGCTCAAAGATAAGGTAGATGTATGCGTTATCGTGCCTTCCAGCCAGATGCAGCACGTTGAGGACGGGCAGTGGGTGATCCTTCACGCTATTTTTGTGGCGTTGTGCGAGGGAAAGGGGTGACCATAGGCGAGGAAAGGCTTCTTCTGGCTTTGGACTTCGGTGGCACAAAGCTCTCAGCGGGCCTGGTGGCATCCGGCGAGCCTCTCTGGCGGGCCCGCAGTCAGCTCCTCTCGCCCCCCGGCGCGGACGCCCGATATGACCTCGAAACCATGACGTCGTTGGCGCGCGACTTGCTGGGGGGCGCAGTGCCCTCCGCCATTGGGGTGAGTTTCGGTGGCCCGGTGAACGCCGCAGAGGGCGTTGTTCTCCTCTCCCATCACGTGCCGGGCTGGGAGAACGTCCCTCTGCAGGAGTGGCTGGAGGTGCGATTCGGGGTGCCGGCGGCGCTGGACAATGACGCCAATGTCGGCGCCCTGGGGGAGTGGCGTTTTGGGGCGGGGCAAGGATGTCATAGCCTCCTTTACGTCACGGTCAGCACGGGCATCGGCGGAGGTTGGATCCTGGATGGGCGGATCTATCATGGAGCCGATAGCCTGGCGGGCGAGATCGGCCACATGACCGTTGAACCCGGTGGGCCGGTTTGTACCTGTGGACGACATGGCTGCCTAGAGGCGGTCGCGGCTGGCCCGGCCGTTGCCCTGAGGGCACGTGAGCGCCTGATGGCAGAGCCTCAGGCGGGGGAGATTCTGCGCCGGCTGGTCAGTGGCGATGAGGGGGCCGTCACGGCCAAGCATGTGAGCCAGGCTGCGGAGGTCGGCGACGAGTTGGCGGAGCAGGTGCTCGAGGAAGCGGCGCAGGCGTTGGGGTTTGGCCTCGGTTGCGCCATCGCCCTGATGAACCCGGAGCGCGTCGTGGTAGGCGGCGGCATGGTCAAATGCGGCGAGAGCTACTTGGAAGCCGTGCGGGCCGCTGCGCGGGCAAACGCTTTGCAGGGGATGAGGGTGGAGATCGTACCAGCCGCGCTGGGCGACGACTCCCCGCTCTGGGGGGCCATTGCCCTGGCGGAGGGGTTGTTGCCGCACCGAGGTGGAGATGACCATTGAGATCATCAACCCTCACATCGAGCGAGGCCGCATCCGCCATGCGCTCTTCGACTTCGATGGCACAATTTCCCTGGTCCGGGAGGGCTGGGAGGGGGTCATGATCCCCCTGATGGTCGAACTCTTGATGCAGACGCCCGAGCACGAGAGTGAAGCCGAATTGCGTGCCCTTGTCACGGAATTCGTCGAGCGACTGACCGGTAAGCAGACCATCTACCAGATGATCCAACTCTGTGAAGAGATCGAAAAGCGCGGCGGCCAGCCCCTCGACCCCTTGACCTACAAGCGGATATATCACGACCGGCTATGGGAACGTATCGAGGGCCGCATCGCTGCCCTGAAATCCGGGGAGGTGACGCCCGAAGAGATGATGGTGCCTGGGGCTCTCGCCATGCTGGAGGCCATGCGTGCCCGGGGGGTGGTGTGCTACCTCACCTCGGGCACCGACGAGTTCTACGTGTTCAACGAGGCGGCGGCGCTGGGGATCACATCTTATTTTGCACGCATCTACGGTGCACTGGACGACTACAAATGTTATTCGAAGAAGATGGTAGTCGAGCATATCATCGACGAGAACCACCTGAGAGGGAGCGAATTGGTGGCCTTCGGCGATGGATTCGTGGAGATGGAGAACACCAAGGCGGTGGGCGGCATTGCCGTGGGAGTGGCCTCGAACGAGGCGAACCGTCGCGGGGTCAGCGAGTGGAAGCGGAGACGCCTGATCCAGGCCGGCGCTGACATCATCATCCCTGATTTCCGCGAGCACAAGCGCTTGGCGGCTTACCTGTTTGCGGAGGAGTAGTGATGCCATACCCGCTTTTCGACCGCAGTCGCCTGAGGCTCAAGCCTCTGGCGGAGCGGGTGCACGACATGACTCTGGCCGAGGTGCTACCCCTGGATGCGCCGGTGCCTTCCTTCGAGGATGCAAGCCTGGAGCGGGTGGCCGAGCGCGTTGGGCGAGCGCATCGGTCTGGAGGACAGGTCATCCTTATGATGGGCGCCCACGTCATCAAATGCGGCCTATCACGGTTTGTCATCGACCTCATGGAGCGGGGCATCGTAACCCATGTCGGCATGAACGGGGCCGGGCCCATCCACGACTTTGAACTGGCCCTCATCGGAGCGACCACCGAGAGCGTGGCCCGCTATATCAGGGAGGGGCAATTCGGGCTATGGGAGGAGACCGGATGCCTCAACGAGGCCATCGAGCAGGGGGCGCGTGACGGCCTGGGGATGGGCGAGGCGGTTGGGCGTATGATTGAGGAGGAGCAACTTCCGCACCGCGACGTGAACATCCTGGCGGCGGGCTACAGGCTGCGGGTGCCCGTGACGGCCCACGTGGGCATTGGCTACGACATCATCCACGAGCACCCCAACTGTGATGGGGCAGCGCTGGGCGAAACCTCTTACCGCGATTTCCTGATCCTGGCCCACACCGTCTCCAGGCTGCAAGGGGGGGTGCTCTTGAACTTTGGCACGGCCGTTATGGGCCCAGAGGTGTTCCTCAAAGCCCTGGCCATGGCCCGCAACGTGGCCCACCAGGAAGGGCGGCGCATCAATCGTTTCACTACTGCCGTCTTTGATCTCTTGGATCTTGGCTCCGATTGGCGCCGCGAGCCATCCCAATCCGACCCGCGCTACTACTTCCGGCCCTACAAGACTCTCTTGGTGCGTACTGTCCAGGACGGCGGCGAGAGCCTTTACATCTGCGGCGACCACCGAGCCACGCTCCTGAATCTATATCGCCAGGTGGTTGCGCTCTTGGACAAAGAGTGAGGCTATGAACCGGGCCCGGCTCGATGAGTTGTTGAGCCGATTCCCACGCCACCATGTGCTGGTCGTGGGTGACTTTTTTCTGGACAAGTATTTGGTCATCGACCGGCGACTAAGCGAAGCCTCGCTGGAGACGGGCTTTGAGGCCTACCAGGTGGTTGACGTCCGATGCAGCCCTGGCGCGGCCGGAACGGTTACTTCCAACCTCCGAGCATTAGGTGTAAAGGTCACAGCGTTGGGCGTCATCGGCGACGACGGTGAGGGTTACACGCTCAGGCAGGGCTTGATCGAGAGAGGGGTAGAGATCGAGCCACTCATCCAGCGGTCTGATCTCTTCACTCCGACCTACACCAAGCCGATGATGCGGGAACCTGACGGTCGGGAGCACGAGATCCAACGGCTGGACATCAAGAACCGCATGCCATTGCCGGCAGAAGTGGAGGAGGAGGTCATCGCGCGTCTGCGGACTTTGGTGATGGAGGTAGACGCTGTGGTCATTGCAGACCAGGTACAGGAGCGCAACTGTGGCGTGATCACCGACCGGGTGCGAGAGGAGATAGGGCGATTGGCGCTCCGCTATCCGGACAGGATATTCGCGGCCGACTCCCGTGAGCGGATCGGGCTCTTCCAACACGTTATCATCAAGCCCAACCGGCGTGAGGCGATCTTGGCCATGCGGCCAGACTGGAAAAGCGAATTCACCCTGGAGGCAGCCAGGGAGTGCAGCGCGGAGCTCTTCCGCCGCAACCAGAAACCAGTCTTCCTCACTGCCGGCTCTCATGGCATCTTCTTGTTCACTGAAAAGGGTTGCCAACACGTTCTAGCCGTGCCGGTAGAGGGTGAGGTAGATAGCGTCGGGGCGGGCGATAGTGTAATGGCGGGCGTCGTGTCGGCGTTGTGCAGCGGAGCCGAGCCTGAGGAGACAGCCTTCCTGGGCAATATCGTCGCCTCCATCACCATCCAGCAGATAGGCACCACCGGCACGGCCTCCCCGATGCAAGTGAAGGAACGATTCGATTATTGGAAGAGAACCACCTCCTCCCGCGGCCTCTAGCGAGCAACAGCGAGGGAAGGCCCCATCTTAGAGGTGCAGGAACAAGCCTGGTGGAGCGACAAGGTGCTCGGATGCGACGCTCAGTTGCCGCTTTCTTTACGAGGTTGAAGATGTGTGATGTCCCGGGAAGATGACGTAGAGCAGGACATGGAGTAGTTGTGGCCTCTGGTGGTTAAGGAACCGGAACCGCCTTAGGCGATATGATGGTAAGGAAGGAGCGAACGTGAGTAGGACGATCAACATCGGCTTGGTGGGCTATGGGTTCATGGGTCGTGCTCACTCTACTGCCTATCGACAGGTCTGGCCCTTTTTCCGACCTAGGCTGAAACCGGTAATGAAGGCCATCTGCGGTCGCAACGAGGCAGCGGTGCGCCAGGCGGCTGATATCCTTGGTTGGCAGACGTATGAGACTTCTTGGGAGCAACTGGTCAGTCGGGAGGAGATAGACCTGGTTGACATCTGCACTCCCGGTGACAGCCATCGTGATATCGCGGTTGCGGCTGCCCAAGCAGGAAAGCATATCTTCTGTGAGAAGCCTTTGGCCAACAGCCTAGGTGAGGCCAGGGAGATGTTGGCTGCGGTGCAAGCCGCGGGCGTGAAGCACATGGTGAACTTCAACTACCGCCGAGTACCCGCGGTCCAGCTAGCCAAGCAACTGATAGACGAGGGAGCGATCGGCGAGATCCGCCATTGGCGAGCCCTCTATCTACAAGATTGGATCGTCGACCCCGAGTTTCCTCTGGTCTGGCGGTTGCGAAGGGAAGAGGCGGGCTCTGGGGCCCTGGGTGACATTGGATCTCACATAGTTGACCTCGCCCGGTTCCTGGTAGGGGAGATCACCCATGTCGTAGGGATGGCTGCCACCTTCGTCAAAGAACGGCCCCTCCCTATCGATATGATGGGCCTGGCAACAAGAGCCGGCACTCAACGGGGCAAGGTGACCGTAGACGATAGCGTGGCCTTTTTGGCTCATTTCGACAGTGGGGCTATTGGTACCTTTGAAGCGACTCGCCTGGCCACTGGCCGCAAGAACTACGAGCGTTTCGAAATAAACGGCAGCCGAGGTAGTCTGGTTTTCAACTTCGAGCGAATGAACGAGCTCCAGTTTTACTCCCTTGATGATGCATCCCATTTCCAGGGGTTTCGGACCATTCTTGTCACAGAGGGCGTTCATCCCTACGTCAACGCTTGGTGGCCCCCCGGGCACGGCCTTGGTTATGAGCATACCTTCACCCATGCCATGGCTGATCTTCTGAACGCCTTGGCCGAGGATAGGATGCCCCAGCCAGACTTCGCTGAAGGTGTTAAAGTTCAGGCTGTGTTGGAGGCGGTTGAGGAATCCTGGGTGCAGAAGAAGTGGGTTCAGGTGAAAGAGTAGATCCTCGCGCGGCCGAGTCGAACATCGGGTCACGGTTGCTTAGTTTCAGTCTAATCGTTCCCCGAGTTCAAGCACAAGGTTTGGCCACGGTCACCACGGAATCACTAGTTCCTGCAATGTCCTACTTATTATATGCCCGGGCCTACCACACGGGCTCTTGGCAATCACGACGATAGTATTGCATAGCCAGCGGGCTGCGCACTTGGTTAGCCATCGGGTAGGAGAATAGCGGGCTGGGCTTTGATCATCTATAGGGGTATTTAGTATTTTGCGGCACAGTTGGGGCAACAATGCGAGGGTGGGGCCAACGCGAGCGTGACTAAGCCGTAAGTAGGCCGTACGAGTAAGAAGAGCCTTTTTCACCCTTGGGTGAGCCCTGGAAAGCCCTCGGAGGGCTTCCGAATATGGAATATCTGATTAACGAAGCCAAGGGAAAGCCTCCCCTAGACGTAGTTCGTTCTCTGCCCAGGGAGTGAACCTACAATCCGTGATTCGCCCATGCGATACTTGTATGAGATGGCCAAACTGCTCCTATCAGTTCAGTTTGATCTTGTCGTCGACAGGCGTTGTCTGGTCGGCCTTTTGAGAATGGGTGAATATTCGGCAAGCAGGCTCGGCAAAAACGAGGTCGAGGGTAAATGTGGAGAATACCGCCTCAGGGGGGTACTCCCGTTTATGGTTGTATTCCACATCCTTAGTTAGAAGCCCTCTCCATACCTGGAAAGGGCTCTTATTCCCCGTTCATTGAGCGGTGGTAGGTGAAGAGGCTCTTGCCTACGCCGGATACTCTAGCATCAGTTTCTTGAGTGCCGCCGTTATGCGCAGACCTTCTTGGTATGGCCTTTGCCATAGGTTACGGCCGAAAAGAAAGCCGGTAACTCCAGCCTCCAGCGCAAGGCGGGCTTTCTCAAGAAGGTCCTCGTCGCCGATCTTGCTACCTCCAGAGAGCAGGACCATGGTCTTTCCCGCCGACCTGACCACCTTTTCTATCGCTTCCGCTGGGCTGAGGGCCACTTCTCTGTACTCTTTTGGGTATTGGTCCTTCCGGCTAGGGTCGTACTCTGGGAAGTTCAACTTGACGCAATCTGCTCCCAGTTCGTTAGCCACGCGGGCGGCGTAATCCACGGCGTAGAGGCTATCGCGCCCTCCCTTGGCCTCTATAGCCTCGCCCCGGGGATAGGACCAGATGATGAGGGGCAGACCGTATCGATCACAATCTTCCCGGATCTGGGCTAACTGGATAAAATCCTCGCCCTGGGAGGGCGAGCCCACATAGAGGGTGTACCCCACGGCGTCGGCTCCTAGTCGGACGGCATCCTCCACTGAAGCCGTCTGGGGGGAGAAGGGGTAAGCCTCGGAGGGGATATCGGTCTTGCCGCTCAGTTTCAGGATTAAGGGCACCTCCCCTGCATACTCTTTCATATATTTCTGGGCTAGGCCTATGTGGAGGACGATGCCAGAGAAGCCTCCCTCCTTGGCCAATCGAAGTTGGTATTCTGGATCTTGACTGGCTGGGTTAGCGAGGAAATCTCGTGGGCCATGCTCTAGGCCATGATCGATGGGGAGGAGAAGCATGGTGCCGTTGCCGGGGCCGTATTTGTATAACAGCCGATGAAGCCTGGTTCTCTTGCCCAAACTAAGGTCCAGATCCTCCAAATTGGGTCTCTTATTTGCCATTCTCTACTCCTTTCTTTAAGCGATATGGCTAGAGGATGTAAGCCAGTTCGCCGTGTCTTTTTCTAGTCGGTCTCCATGATCGCCAGGACGACCTCGCCGGCTACTACTGCTACCTCGCTCTGGTAGAGTTTTCCCCCCACCTTTGCCTTGAGGATGTAGGCGCCTCCCGGCACGTCGCCAAGGGCGAAATTCTCTTCCCACACTTCGTCGGGGTTCACTTCCTCCAAGGGATAGGTGAATATCTCTTGCCAGCCTCGGTCAGGTGATTCAACGTGATGAACGGCTATCATCGTTTCGGGGATGGGCTTGCCTTGAGCGTCGATGAGGCGGCCGACGATGATGCCACATCCGGGGAGGGGGCGAAGCCAGAGTTCTGGATTAAAAGTTCTATCGTAACTGTTCTCCCCCACTCGTACCTCGAAATGTAGGTGGGAGCCGAAGGCTGAGCCAGACATACCCACTCGCCCCACGATATCTCCCTCCTCAACCACCTGGCCCACTTCAACATCGATTTGCGAAAGGTGAGCATAGAGGTTGTAGAGTTTCTCTCCCCTATGCCTTTTCTCCAGCTCTACAATGACCAGTTGGCCGTAGAAGTTGGGTTTGGCTCCGTAGATCACCTCATCGTCCCGGCCGGCCACGATGACTCTACCGCTGGCCGCGGCGAGGACGGGCGTACCCTCTTCATTTTGGAACTCCACGCCGTGATGGATGCGGTACTTCCCCCTTCCTGTGGAGCCGTAGGGGTAGAAGCGGTCCGCATGTTGCTCCCCTTGGGGACCGATGGGTCTACCCAGCCAGCGATCTTCCTCAGTCATTTCAGGAGTAGGCGTGGGGGGTACCGTGGCGGTCGGCGAAGCCGTTGGTGTGGCTGTAGAGGTAGGTACCAGAGTAGGCGTGGGAGATGGGGGTGGGGGAATGAGGCTCTCTAAGGGGCGACTCTGTCCAAAGGCCACTAAGATGATGACGCTGGATAGGATGATCGCCCCAGCCACCACGGCTATCAGGGCCCTAGGCTCTTTGCTCCCCCTGCCCATCTATTTCCAACCAAAACTGAAAAAGACGGAGGAGAGGGAGCCTACTGTCAAGGTCCCCAAGAGATCCGTTCCTCGGTCCACTCCCCTACATCCCCTGGAAGGGTGAAAAGCGCCCGTGAGTCGCTTCCATCGGCGTTCATAACCCAGATCTCCCAGGAGCCGGTGCGGTTGGTGAGAAAAGCGATATGTTGACCGTCGGGGGACCAGGTAGCCAGGCCGTCCTGAGCACTGTTGTCGGTCAACTTAAGGGGAGACCCTCCGGTAGAAGCCACCTTATAGATCTCCCAATCGCCATCGGCAAGAGACATATAAAGCACTAGGTTCTCAAAGGCATCGGTGGCCCGGTCCTGGGGACCATCGCTGATGCGTATGGCTTCGCCTCCTTCTACACCGATGGTATAGATGCCACAAGCAACCCCGGAGGCCCAAAAATCGCATCCGGAGAAGGCGATACGGTTACCAACCCAGACCGTGTAGCCTGCGCCGCGTACGTTCGTCTCATCAGGGCCCTTTATCGGCTCCCCCTCCTTTGGGGGCGGATTTAGGTCGGAGAGGATTCTCACTGGCCTATTTCCGGTGTTGAAGATGAAGACGAGGCGGAAGCCATCGGGGGACCAACTGGGCCAGGAATCTTCAGGGTGGGTGCTCACCTTGCGGTGCTGCCCATATGTGTTATCGGGCTTGATTTCGATGATTTGAAGATCTAAATAGTTAGCTAGCTCGCCGTTGGCTGCCAGCCATCCTCCTGAAGGATCGAAATCCGGCTGGTGCATACGGCTCCAGATCTTTTGCAGCCCTGAGCCATCTATATTGGCTACGTATGTTTCATAACTGCTACCTTCGTAAAGGGTGAAAGCGAGGCGGCCAGAGAGAACTGGCTGGGGTGTAGGGGTGGTCGTGGGCGTTGCCGTTGCAGTGGGAGCGGCTGTGGGCGTCAAGGGTGTAGTGGGCGTAGGCACAAGTGTAGGGGGTGTAGGTGTAGGGGAGGCTTCGGCCACCACTTCCTGGATCTTGATGGTCCTCAACATCGCTTGGAAGATGGGCCAGGCTACATCTTTCCAGGTGTCGGTGGGGGCCAAAGCCCAAAAGGCATATAGTCGAGAATGCCAGACTGTAGCTGCTATATAGACCCGAGAGGGCAAGGGAACTGCCTCGCCGCTTATCTCTCCATGGACAGAGGCCCACTCCTGGCCGCTTATGTGGGCAGGCTCGATTTCGCCCACTTGGGTGCCCGGCGGCAAGGTGGCTATCCTCTCTTCTAGAGCCTGAGTGTTCGTTATCTCTGTTTCCAAGGACAGAGAGGCGAAGATGAAAACGCTTCCCGCTAGGTGCTCCAGAGCCTCTTCGCTCTCGGCGAAGATGGTCTGATTTTCTTGTTCATCTAGGACCCATGTTTCAGGGTAGAGGATGGTGAACCCCAGGTCTGCCCTGGCATAGGAGGCGAAGGTTACGCTTAGCGGAGGAGGGCCGGCGCACTCTCTGAGACCCTCCTGGGCCGCGTCCAGATCAGGGTCGATGACCAGCGCTTGTTGGAACTCGGGAATAGCCTCCTCACATCGTCCCAGTGCTAAGTAGGTCTCTCCCAGTTTTAGGTGAGCGAGAGCGTTCTGAGGGTCTACGGCGGTAGCCATCTGGTAGTGGACGATAGCCCCCTCTAGTTGCCCCTGGAATATCAACTGATCGCCTAAGGCTATGAGTTCCTCCGCGCTAGGGGTGGCCGTTATCGTTGGGGTAGGGCTTTCCTCCAAGGGAAGCGTGGGGGTAGGGGTGGGAGTGGCTACGAAGCCGACTTGGCGTCCCAAAAGGTCGCTGAGGGCGTAACTTATGGGGTGGCTAGAGATGAGATATTCCGCGGCCCCCACCACGACAATGGCGAGACAGCAAGCGAGGATTAGACCAAGGGGGATGAAGGCTAGGAGAGCTCCAGAGATGCCGCGCCGACGAGGCCGCAATTCTATAGAAATAGGAGGTTTTAGAGGCTGCTCGGGCAGGGAAGCGACAGGGGCCCGTGGGGTCTCTTCAGAAGGAGGTGCCCCCTCTGCCTCTCGGGGAGGCTCGCCTCTGACCCATCGGCTCCCATCGTAAAAGTACCATTTTCCCGATTGAACGCCTATCATCCAGTAACGGCCTTGGGAATCCTGGACCTTGAGCCCCTCTAATTGGGCTTTGAACTCCTCCTGGCTGATGGCCCCACTATCGAGCCTTCCCTTGAGTTCATAGAACCTTTCTTCCGCTTCTTTGAACTCCATCGTTGCCCTCCTTGACGCCTAACGGGTACCCTCTAAACGTTAACCCTCTCCTTATAGAGTAGGTGACCGCTTTGGGGTATATATTTTCAACCTTTAGGGTCTCTGCGCCCTCTCGGCCGCCAAACATCTTATCACGAAAGCATAGGGATAGCAAGGTCGTCTCTTCTGTGCTAGAATACCTAAGGAGGGGTTATGCATTTTGATATCTTGACCCTTTTCCCCGAGATGTTTGAGGGCCCCTTCCGGGAAAGCATCGTGGGGAAGGCGATCGAGGCCGGGCTGGTCACAGTAGTGGTTCACAATTTGCGTGACTATACCACCGATAAGCACCGCACCACCGATGATGCTCCTTACGGCGGTGGCGGGGGGATGGTGATGAAACCGGAGCCCATCTTTCGAGCCGTGGAGACGGTGTTGGGTGAGGAGAGGCCTTCGACTCACGTGATCCTCCTTAGCCCGCAAGGGCGTCTATTTACCCAAGAGTTGGCCTGGGAATTGGTTGCCCAAAAGCGGATCCTCCTCATCTGCGGACGATATGAGGGGGTCGATGAGCGGGTTCGCCGCTATTTAGTGGATGATGAGATCTCCATCGGCGACTATGTACTCACCGGAGGGGAGATCCCGGCCATGGTCATCGTCGATGGTGTGACCCGTCTCCTGCCGGGGGTTTTGGGCGATCCGGGGGCGGCGATGAAAGATTCTCACGCCGGGGGGCTTCTGGAGCATCCTCAATATACCCGCCCAGCGCTCTTTCGTGGCTACCCTGTGCCCGATCTCCTCCTCTCCGGCGACCACGCTAAGATCGCCCGCTGGAGGCGAAGGGAGGCGCTTCGACGCACTTTTGAGCGAAGGCCGGATCTCCTGAAAAGAGCCGAGTTGACGGAAGAGGATAAAGAGTACCTGCGGGGGTTAGAGGGGTAGGCCGGGAACCGTCTCTTCTGATCCTGGTGAAAGAGTTGCTTTTTGACGTGGCTTTTGGACTCTGGGGTAGGCAGGGTAAACAGTTGGGGTCGAGTGAAAGATACCAGACGAATGGTGGTCTCCCTTGGATGGAAGATTACGCATCGGAGGCTACTTGGGTCACTGGGAGGGCTCTTGTAGAAGTTTCCGTACCATAGATCTTAGTTGGGCCAGTCTAAAGGGCTTATATATCCATCCTTGGGCTTGAGCCCGCAGTTCTCTATCAGGCCAATCGGGAGAGCCGGTCACTAAGAGCACCGGCAGTTGAGGATCTAACTTGCGAATCTCCCTCACCGTCTCCCGCCCTCCCATCTCCGGCATCTTGATGTCCACTAGGGTAAGGTCAAATTTCTGACTTCTCAGGGCCTCTATAGCCTCTGCGCCACTCCTCACTGCCTGGACTAGATAGCCTTCTTTCTCTAGGGTGCGGGTGAGGATGAAGCGGAAATCCTCATCATCATCTATGACTAGAATCTTGCCCTTGCTCTCTTTTCCATCACCGCTCATCTAGTTCCTGCCTTATGGATATGCACCGCTAGACGGCAATCTGTACACTTTCCCAGCGATATGAGAGACCCTTCACCTATCGAGGAGAACGATTTACCAGTCTAGCATATCCCCATATCTCGTCCATGTAAATGGGAAAATCGTACCAATCGAATCTGAAAGATAGTCAAAAAAACCTAATATAGATAGCGAGGCTACATATAGGGATTAGCCTCGCTCAAAGTCCATTTGGACTCTCAGGACCTATATCTTCATCTCCCTTGTGGCCTGGCCTGTTATCCGATGGTCGCAGTTAGAGGGTTTCTTGGCCTCGAGTACATCTCGCACTAGCGATCTTAACTCCTTAAGGTGAAAAGGCTTATATATCCACCCTTGAATCTCAGCCTTGAGTTCTTCGGCAGCCCACCCGGGAGAGCCCGTGATCACCACCGCTGGAATCTGGGGGTCTATCTTGCGAATCTCCCTGATGGTTTCCTCGCCTCCCATCTCGGCCATCCGGAGATTCACGATGGTTAGGTGGAACCTCTCGCCTCTCATGGCCTCAAGGCCTTCTAAACCGCTCTCTACCGCCTGGACCTGATATCCGATCTTCTCTAGCCCCTTTTGGAGGATGAAACGCATATCCAAATCGTCTTCTATCACCAGGATCCTAGTCTCTTCTCTCACTTCTCGCTCCTCTCCATTGGGCTCCATCACCATCCATCTCACGACGCTATTGAGGTAGGAGAGTTCCATCGAGGGGTGGGAGGGCCTTTCTTCTGTATACTTCACAACGCTCGCACCGCGATACATCTTCCATCACTGACCAGCACCTATAATCGGCGTTTTCTCGCACGGCCTTGCATTGTTCTTTCTCCTCGCAGTGGAGGATCTCCCAACACCTCTTAGCCCCTGAAGGGGGCAGGGCTACCCTGAAAACGGAACCCTTTCCCTTTTCGCTCCAGACATCGATGGCCCCTCCGTGGTCTCTTATATGCCTATGGCTGAGCGAAAGCCCTAGGCCCATCCCCTTCCCTGGGCTCCGGGTAGTGAAGAAGGGGTCAAATATCTTGGTTAAATGGGCTTTGGCGATCCCCTCTCCCGTATCGGCGAAGATTATCTCCACCCACTCGCCGTTCTGCGATTGTCGGGAAGCGATCTTCAAGGTCCCTCCCTCCCCCATGGCTTGTTTGGCGTTGGTGATGAGGTTGATGAAGACCTGTTCCATTCGATCTGGGTCGGCGTCGATCAGCGGCAGATTGGGGGTTAAATCCCTTTGGACTTTTATCTGGTGCAAGGAGAGTCGCCGCTCTACCAAGTTTAAGGTCTCCTCTAGGATATCGTTGACATTAACGACGTGCCAGGCTGGCTCAGAAGGAATCCCTAGGCTCTTCAGTTCTGCCACGATCTTCGTTGCCTGTTGGACACGTTTCTCTATCCTCTCCGTGTAATCCATCGCCCGGGCCTCCAATTCCATCTCCTCTTGCAGGAGTTCCAAGTAGCCAGAGATGGCCCCCAGAGGGTTGTTCAGTTCATGGGCTACCCCGGCAGCCAGTTGGCCTAAGGCAGCCAACTTGGCGTTCTTTAGTAACTCCACGTGTATAGCCTGTAACTCCCTTGTCCTCGCCTGCACCAGTCTTTCTAATTCTTCGGCGTGTTCCCTGACCCTCTCATAGAGCCTTGCGTTCTCGATGGCTATGGCAGCCTGATTGGCGATGGTGAGGAGAAGGCTGATCTCCCCTTGGGTGAAGCGGTGGGGCTCTTCCCTGTAGATGCTGAGAACGCCGATGGTTTCTTTCTTGGAGATCATAGGGACTCCGAGGAAGGAGCGTACCTCTTCTCGCCAGGCTCTCATTTGGCGGCTTGGGGGGATATCCTCCGCTTGCCATAGGTCTTCGACCATCAGTGGCTGCTGATCTCGGACTACATGGGCCAAGCGCTGGTCGATCTCGATGGTGTGTTGCCGCGAGGATTCGTCTCTATATCCCACCGCGGCTCCTATGGTGAGTTTGTTGCCTTCCACGAGCCTGATGGTGCAGATGCGGGCCCGCATCACCTGAGCAACACACGTGACTAACGACTCTAGGATCTCATCCAGTTCCAGCGTACTGGTCAGGCTTTCGGCGATGGCGTTGAGGCCTATGAGTTCAGCCACTCGACGTTGCAACTTCTCATCGGTTTTCTCGTAGAGTCGTGCGTTCTCGATGGCGATGGCCGCCTGGCTGGCAACGGATGAGAGGAGTTCCATCTCTTCATCCGAGATCTTTTCCTTCTGGGAGAAGAGAACCATACTCCCTGTAAACTTCCCCTTTACCCAAAGGGGCAAGTCCACAATACATTTGACCCCCAAGGCCTTCTGAGCGCGCTGTACCAGCCTTCTACTTGCCCGAGGTCCTAGGAGGTCAGACCCATCGCTGGTCATGTAGGGCTTCCCGCCAAGTAGGCCTTCTCGCACGGCCGGTTTCAGGGAGGAAAGAGGCAAGACGAGTTTCTCAAGTTTCACTCCCGCTAACTTCTCTGCCCTTCTCAGCGGTTCTTCTTGCACAAGCGTCAACACAACCTCAAAGGTTTGATCCCCCTCGTTGAAGAGGGCAAATATGGGTGCGTACCTTTCACCCAATAACTCCATTACCCTCTCTTGGATGGCCTGCAACACTTCTTGCAGATCGAGGGTGCTGGTCACGGCCAAGGCTATAGCGTTCAGGGCTGCCAGTTCTTCTGCCTGGCGGCGGCTGGCCCCAAACAGTTGTGCGTTGCTTAGCGCTGTTGCTGATAGACGCGCAGCTGCCTTCACCAGGGCGAAGTCGGCTTCGGTCAGTGTCTCGCACGACTCAACGTCGAGCACCCCCATCAATCCGCCCGTGCCCCGTAACGGGCAGCAGATCTCGGAGCGGATTTCGGCAAGGCCACGAAAGTCAGAGTCCTGGCTCACATCGGGTACGTAAGCGGGTTGGCCGGTGCGGGCCACGCGCCCGATGATCCCCTGCTCCAGCCGGATCTCGGCGAACTCGGAGAGAAGCGGTTCCGTGTAATAGCCGACCTCGGTGGCTCTTTTCAATACGTCGCCTTCCAGTAGCCAGATGCCGATGAAGGGGTAGCCAAGGCGATCGGCCAGCGCGCGCACGAGGTTTGTCGCCAGTTCCGTGGGCGAGGCCGTTGTTTCCAGGCCGGCGACGATCTCCAACAGCGCGGCTAGTTGCCGGTTGAGGCGCTGCCGCGCCTCCTCCGCCCGTTTTCGCTCGGTGATGTCAACCGTCTGGAAGACGACGCCCTGAAGTTTCCCTTCCGCGTCCTGAATCGGCTCCCAGGAACTGGAACCATACCACAATTCTCCGTTCTTCTTGACCGCTTTGTATTCTACGTCCTTGCAGCCTACCCCCTCGCGGAAGGTGCGATCATAGACCTCCTTCACCCTCGGTGTGTCATCCTCATGGACCCAAAATACCACTCGACCCTGTAGTTCTTCCTGAGAGTAACCGGTAATCTCTTGACAGTTAGGGCTGACGTATGTGTTATTACCCTTTGTATCAGTGATCAGAAGCAGACTAGGGGCTGTCTCAACGATAGTTCTGAATCGCTCTCCCGACTCTCGGAGCGCCTCCTCTGCCCGCTTGCGCTCGGTGATGTCGCGCACCACGCTCACCCAACCTGTACGATTTCCTTTTTCGTCTACCAAGGGCATTACGCTGTGCTCAGTAGGAAAGATCGTCCCATCCTTGCGCTTCATTCTAAACTCAAGCAGGTGCAGAAACCCTTTCTCTTCTATAGCGGGATATAGATGGCTTCGGAACTCTTCGAGTGCTGCCTCGTCAACGTGCAGAAACGTGGTCGTCCGGCCCAGTATCTCATCGCGGCTGTAGCCGAAAATCTCTGACGCCGCAGGGTTACAATCTATAATCTCGACCGTGTTAGCGTCGATAATGAAAACGGCGTCGCATAGGCTGGCAAACGTCCTCTCCAGCAATTGATGGGACTCTCTCACCGCCTCCTCAGCCCGCTTGCGCTCGGTGATGTCCTTCCCGACACCAAAGACCACTCCCTTGCCCAACCATATTACCGGAGTGATGGTCAATTCCAGAGTTTTAACCTTACCGCGGATATAGTATTCAGTTTCCACGGTCCCGCCACTCTCCCACAGAGGTTGGTGCTCTCGAAGCACCTCTCTATCCTTGCCCGGCGGAATAAAGTCGCGTATGTTCCTTGCCAGCAGTTCATCCCGCGTGCATTCTAGAAGCTGGAGCGCTGCCTCATTACAGTCGATATAGTTGCCCTCGGTATCGATGACTAGAATGGGGTTGACTGTCCTCTCGAACAACGTCCTGTATCTCTCCTCACTTCCCCGGAGCGCCTGCTCTGCCTGCTGCCGCTCTTCTAGCCGGCGCCTTTGTTCTTGGTATAGTCTGGCGTTTTCGATGGCCACTCCGACCTGCCGGCCGACAGCGATGGAGAGGCCGATCTCTTCAGGCGTGAACTCCCGAGGCTCACGGCTGGCAACAACCATCCCCCCTAGAATATCCTCCCTACAGCGAAGGATGATGGGCAAGTAGCATTGGAGCCTCTCCCTGTCGATGGCATCTTTGATATTTTTAAATAACCTTGTTCGTTTGAACACCTCTTTAAATATTACGACCCATTTGCCTCTTTTGGCTTCTTCGGTCAGTCGCTTGATTATCTTTTCATCTACTTGGACGCTCTTCAGCGATTCGACAGACTCCTCGGAGAGACCTCGGTGGACCATTAATTGGGCTTGACGTTTCTGGTCATCGAGAAGAAAGATCGCTCCGATCTCGACCCCTAGAAATTCCATCGTCTTCTCTAAGGCTTTGTTCAGGGTCTCATCGATGTCGAGGGATCCGCTTATCGCCTCGCTGATAGCGCAAAGAGCGGCGAGACCACTCATCCGCTCTTCTTGTGTTTCTCTTTTCTTTGCCATGGTCGGTTTCCTTCCGCTTAGGATGTCCACTGATGATTTTTTCCGTTTTGTATATATATTATAATATTCCGCCCGTCTTGTCAACGGAGGGATGTCTAGTTATGGCAGGGGAGCAGGCGAGACCAGCCTGCGTCCGGACGTATCTCACCTCTGATGTCGCTAAGAATACATAGTAGCGTTCTCCTGCCGGGAGGAGAGATGGCAGGTGTCGTTCAGGAGGACGAGGTATGAAGGCCATTCGAAGATGTTTACAGCCGCCTGGTCTTGCTCTATCTGCCAGATATGGGAGTTGTCAAGCCCTAAGACGGCGCAGAGCAGCATCTTGTTAACGATCTTATGGCCCACTAGAACCACCGTCTCTCCTTGGTGGCTTTCCGCTAACTCTCGCACGGATTTCAAAACCCTCTCCCGTAACTGGGCCAGGCTTTCTCCCTGGGGGAAATGGACGAGGTGGGGTTCTCGTAGCCATTGGAGGTAGATATACGGGTACCGTTGCTCCGCCTCCTCAGGGGTAAGCCTCTGGAGGGCTCCGTAGTCGATGTCGAGGAGCGCTTCCAAAGGCTTTACTTCTAGCGCCAACTCACGAGCGATAGCCTTCGCAGTATCCATTGTGCGTTGGAGTGGGCTACTATAGACGGCGGCGATAGGCCAGGAGGCGAGATGGCAGGCCAGAGCCTCCGCCTGGGCCAGGCCGGTCTCGTTGAGGGGGATGTCTGCCCGACCTCGGAACCGCTCCACTCGGTTCCACTCCGTCTCTCCATGTCTCACCAGGACGAAACGGGTCATAGTTGGCTTTCTTTACATAAATTTGGGCGTGGCTTCAACCCCATCGGGTTATCCCAGTCGGCCGCTTGGCAGAGGGGGTTATATGCCACTACTGGGTCCTTTTCTAATCTCTCCTTTGGCCTTGCGGAAATTCAAAGTGTAGTAGAAGAAGGAACCGCCCTTCTCCCCTATTTCGAAGCCCGCCTCTCGGCACCAGCGGACAACTGTCCTGCGGAGGGGATAATCTGGGTCGGGAAGCATTTCTGTGATGGAAAGGGTGCCGTCGGCCTTGAGGACGCGGTGGATCTCCCTCAGGGCTCTTAAGGGATCTGGGATCTCCCCTAAGACGGCGACTAGAAAGGCCAGGTCAAGGCTCTCGTCGGGGAAGTCTAATTCATAAGCGTCACCTACGCGGGCTTCCACATTGGTGAGGTTTTGAATCTTCTGTCTAAGGATGGCTATGACCTTTGGTTCGATGTCCACGGAGTAGAGTTTACCCGTAGGGCCTATGCGTCTTGCGGCTTCAAGGGTGAAAAAGCCGGAGCCGGGCCCTAGTTCCAGGACTTGCATGCCGGGGCGGATGCCGACTAGCTCGAGCGTCTTTCCGGCGCTGAAAATGCGACGGCGCAGCGGGTTATCGATCAGCCGGATCATCGCGGCGGGGATGGGAAAGGGATATATCTTACGGACGAGGCGCACGACTATCTGTAAAACCAAAAAGAGCGCTACGAGAGCCGCTACAGCCCACAGGCATTTCGTAGGCATTTACTCACCTCCACTGGGCCTACCGTATCGTGCGCTCAAAGCCTTCTCGGCTCCCGGTTATCTCTTCGAGGGGGATCGGCTCCGCTATGCTGAGTCGACCATCCGATGTCAATTCAAACCTCTGGCCCCGCCAGACCACTCGGCGGCCCAGGCCCCCGCGGCACCAGATGAAGAAGATGAATAAGTCGCTTAACGGCAGCCAAAGTAGCGACCGGCGAACTACTCTATCATCTGTATATCCCGATATCAGCCAAGCGACCCCCCAGCGGATGGTGAGGGAGGTAGCGACCGTCGCCAACCCCCAGGGTGCGAACCTAGAAGCGGTGGCCGTGGCCATAGCCAAAGGGGTACTGAAGGTGAGGAGAAGCCCTGGATATTCCCGCCATCGGCTAACACGGGTGCATTTAGCCCAACGTAGTTGCCGGTCCCAGAATTCCCGCAGGTTCTCCGCACCCAGAATGGTAGTCAGTATGTAGTCGGAGAGGTGCACCCACCGACCTCGGGCGCCGATGCGCGCTCCCAGTTCATAGTCATCGGCCAGATGGTCAGCAATGGCTTTGAATCCATCCACGGCGCTCAAGTCACTCCGCCGCAAGACCAGAGTGGCTCCTTGGGCGAAGCGGCCAGCCAGATATCTGCGCCCCACGAGTATCGAGGGCAAGAAAGCGCCTCCTATATAAAGGGCTTCCAGGCGAGCGGTCAGATTCAACGCCTCTCCACCTTTGTAGAGACAGGTCACCAGCCCCGTCTCGGGGTCCGCCAGGGGCGCTACCACTCGAAGGAGGTAGTCGGGCGACACCCTCATGTCACTGTCACTGATGGCCAGTATCTCGTAGCGCGCTTCCTTCGCCAGGTGGTGCAGGATACTCACCTTGGAGTTCGTGCCCAAGGGGTCGGCGATAATCAAACGGATATTTGGTTCTGAGAACTCCTGCTTAAGGCGCTCAATGACCGGGACGGCAGGGTCATCGGCGTCTAGCACCCCAAAGAGGATCTCGAACTCAGGATAGTTCTGGCCGACGAAAGTGAGGAAATTCTCGTAGGCTTGAGGGTCTAGTCCCTTGACCGGCTTGAGGATAGAAACGGGAGGCGTGAAATCGGGGTTCACCGCTTGGGGCTTACGGAAGAAGGCGCGCACGCACCAACAGGCGAATATCCAATAACACCAACTAACGAAGGTAAGCAGGAGCAATAGGTAAAGGAGCACTGATAAAGCCTCCCCTCGTTTCGTGCAACTATTTTACCACTTTGGGGAGGATTTGTATAGTGGGACCGGATTGTGACCTGAAGGGAAACGAAGAAAAAAACCACTGCGATGCAACTGATGCACACTACAGTGGGCTTGGGGATAGTGCCGGTAGAAGGCTGGGGGACGAGGATTCGAACCTCGGCTTAGGGATCCAGAGTCCCCTGTCCTACCACTAGACGATCCCCCAGCGCATTTTCTATTCTATCATAATCGTTCCGTCGCTGCAAGGGTCGCCTTATACCACCCTCAATTTCCAGCGGCCACGCTTGAACCAAAAGGCCATCATTAGGGCATTACCCACGTTAGCCACTCCCAAGGCCATCCAGATGCCTGTGGTGCCCCAGAAGCGAGAGAAGAGGTAGGCCAAGGGAATCTGTAGAACCCAAAGAGTGAAAAGGTTGATGAGCATGGCGGGCACCGTATCCCCTGCCCCATCCAACGAGCGTCCAATGACTATCCCTAAGGCGCTGAAGATGTAACTGAGGGCTATAATCTTAAGATAACTGCCTCCGTACTCCACAACTCCCGGGTTGGCATTGAAGACGGAGATGATCCGGTCGGCCAAGGGGAGGAAGAAGATAGCGGCGGCAGTCATGAGGGCCATATTATAGCCGCTTATGAGCCAGGCGCTCTTTTCGGCCCGCTTCGGTTGGTGGGCTCCCAAGTTCTGCCCCACCAGGGTAGCGGAAGCGTTGCCCAGGCCGAAGCCGGGGACCAAGACCACCATCAGTATGCGGTTGGCGATGCCATAGCCGGCCACGGCGAAGGTGCCATAAAGGGCTATGATGCCCAGCAAGATGACCCCAGAGAGCGCCCGGAGGGTCATCTGTATCGTACTGGGGAGGGCGACGGTGATGATCCTCCACATCAGGCCCAGATCGATGCGCAACTTATCCAATTCGATACGCACTCGGGCTCTGCCTTTCAGCAAGATGTAGAGCTGCAAAGCCAAACCAGCCCGTAGGCGAGGACAGTGGATAGCGCAGAGCCCCCTACGCCCAAAGCCGGAAACGGCCCCCACCCAAAGATGAGCGCAGGCTCGAGGAGCACGTTCAAACCATTGGTAAAAGCCAAGACCCACATGGCGGTGGTAGCGTTTCCTGCCCCTCGGAAGACGGAGTTGATAGTAGGGACCAAGATGATGGCCAGGAGGCCAGCGAAGGTGATACGAAGAAACGCCACTCCCAGGGGAACAACCTCAGGTTCGGCCCCCAAGAGAAGAAGCATGGGCTTTGCCAGAACAAAGCCCAATATGCTCAGTGCCAACGATACCACTATGGAGATGATAATCGTCTGAAGAGTGGCCTGATTGGCGGCAGGGCGATCCTTCTCCCCGATGCGGCGAGCGACCACGGCCATGCCGCCGATGCCTAACCCCGTGGCCAAACTGTTGATCCCCCAGCCCAGGGTACCACTGATGGTCACCGCGGCCACGGCAGCGGGGCCAATTTTCCCCACCCAGAAGATGTCGATGATCTGGAAGATGCTGATCATCGACATCTCAAGGGCCATAGGAAGGGCAAGGAGCCAGATATTACGGTTGAGGCTGCCCTTTGTGTAGTCGTGCTCTGGCCCAAGGCCGAGTTCGCTTACCGCCCCTTCATCAGCCATCATAAGGCCTACTCGCTCCGAGCCAGCCTTACCAGATGTTCCAGAGCCAGGTCTATCCTGGAAAGCGCCCTCTTTTTACCCAAGACAGCCAGCGTGCCGAAGAGGGGAGGGGCTACCTTCTTCCCGGTGACGGCGATGCGGAGGATGCCGAAGAGTTGCCCGGCAGTCAAGCATAACTCATCGGCTAAATTGCGGAGGGCCTTCTCTAGGCTTTCCTCGTCGAAGAGGGGCAGTTCCTCTAACCCTTCCCGTGTCACCTTGAGCGCCGCGTGCGACTCCTGGGCAGTCATTTTCTCTCCGATGAGGAGTCGGGGGTCGTAGACTATCTCTTCTTGGAAGAAGAAATCGACCAACTCTACACCGTCGCTCAAGATCTTCATCCGCTCCTGGATGAGGGGGACTAGGCGGCGGACCATCTCCATATCGGCCTCCAACCCAGCCTTCTTCAAGAAAGGCAGGAGTCGCTTCGCCAAATCGTCGGGCTCCAGTTGACGGATGTAGACCCCGCTCATCCAGTCCAGTTTCTCCTCGCTGAAGACGGAGGGCGCGGGGTTCACCTTCTCCAGGCTAAAATACTCTATCAACTCCTCCCGGGTGAAGAGTTCCCTCTTATCGTCGTAGGCCCAACCCAAAAGGGTCAGGAAGTTGACCATCGCCTCGGGCAGATAGCCTGCATCTCGGTAGTCGCTCACCGAGGTGGCTCCATGCCGCTTGGAGAGTTTGGTGCGATCTAGGCCCAGGATCATCGAGACATGGGCGAACTGAGGCGGGGTATGTCCCAGCCCCTCATAGATCCGTATCTGGCGAGGGGTATTAGCCAGATGCTCGTCGGCCCGGATAACGTGGGTTATCTGCATCAGGATATCGTCGACCACCACGGCGAAGTTGTAGGTAGGGAAACCGTCGGCTCTCATAATCACCAGGTCATCGAGTTGCTCATTGGCGAAATGTACCTCTCCTCTAATTAGGTCGTGGACTACCGTCTCTCCCTCCAGAGGCATGGCGAAGCGGAGAGCCGGTTTTCTGCCCTCGGCTTCTAAGGTGGTCCTTTCCCGGGGAGATAGGGCTCGGCAACGGCGGTCATAACCTGGCGTTTCCCCCTTAGCCAGAGCGGCTTGTCGCCGCTCCTTCAGTTCCTCCGGGGTACAATAGCAAAAGTAGGCCTTTTTCTCCTCCAGGAGCCGCTCCGCCGCAGTCCGGTAGAAATGGAGCCGTTGCATCTGGAAGTAGGGCCCCAGGTCGCCTCCTACTTCTGGCCCCTCATCCCAGTCGAGGCCCAGCCACCGGAGGGAATCTAAAATGCCTCCCACCGACTCCTCGGTAGAGCGCACCTGGTCGGTATCCTCTATCCGCAGGATGAAAGCCCCTTGGTGATGGCGGGCGAAGAGCCAGTTGTAGAGGGCGGTACGTGCCCCGCCTACATGCAAATACCCCGTGGGGGCGGGGGCGAACCTGACGCGAACCCTCTCACTCATAGGAACCTCTCGAAGTTCTCGATTTGCCATTGTAATTGCTGACGGTAGGCAGGGTGGGGGCGGAAGGGACGGATGCAATCCTCAAGGGGCGCGTTCCCCACTATCTCTATCCTCTCTAAATCGCCCACCCCTAACCCCTTCAATTTGCAATAGTAGAGGTAGCCGATCTCATCTACATCGTACCCCATAAGTTTGGCCGCTACCGTGTCGGCCGCTAGGAAGTCAGTGCTGGCGATGGCCACTTGCAACTCTACCGGTTCTCCATCGTCGGGCCCTAACCCTTCCATCCCCAGGAAGCCGTCGATGATGCTCAGGTGGGGGGCTATATGTTTGGCCAGCGTGTAGAGGTTGAGGTTGATGGCCGGGTACCCCTGGTGCATGGCGGCCTTATCGCTCCTGAGAAGCGTTGTGGATACCTCTCGCTTGACTCCATCTAAAAGCGGCGCACCTTTCGCCCAAGAAGGGGTAAGTCTGGATAAAGCGTGGAAAAGGGTGTTACTTCCCACCCTTTGATCGCGGATGAGGCTTCCCATGATCATATTCTTCAGGGAGAGGGTGATGATCACCACATCGTGGGTCTTAGGCGGGGTGATGGAGATACGGTAGGGGCTCTCCCAGGCACTCTTAGCCAAGCGCAACTCAAGGGAAGCCAGGTTCCGATCATACACCTTTACTTTAACCCACCGATCCCTATTGAGATCGATCAGCCGCACGCCGTACTCTTCGATAAGTGGCTCATAGCCGAAAAGATGAAACCCCTCGAAGGTATCAGTGAGGCCGGCCCCCTCGCCGATGGTGATAGAGCCACCATAGTGGGGCTTCAAGAAGTCGAGCAGGGCTCGTACCGCTTCCACATGGGTGGCCGCCAGTTGATTTCTGGTGGAGACGAAGTTGGGCTTGATGAGCAGCCCATCTGGAGGCAACTCTATATCGATACACTCCAAAGCCTGGGTTATGTTCCGGTATCTATCTGGGCCCTTGATGAGGGCTACCCTACTTTTCACTGAAACTCCAGTTTTCGATGGCGTATGAGGATACTTTGCACCACCCCTTCCGCCAGGAGGAGGGTTATGAGCCCGCTGCCTCCATAACTCATAAAAGGGAGAGATGTACCGACGGCGGGGATGAGCCCTATGTTCATCCCTATGTTGACGAAGGCTTGGAAGCCGATCACCGTCGCCACGCCGCACGCGATCAACTTCCCGAAATCGTCGCGAGCCAGATCCGCGGCCCTGAGGATCCGGAAAAGGAGGGTGCCTAAAAGAAGGAGGAGGATCAGAACGCCCACAAAGCCCAGTTCCTCCCCCAGGACGGAGAAGATGTAGTCGGTATGGCGGACGCGGAGGAAATGTAACTGGTTCTGGGAGCCGCTGCCGAAGCCTTGCCCTATCCAGCCTCCAGAGCCCACGGCGATAAGGGCTTGTCTCATATTGTAGCCCGCCCCCAAGGGGTCCTGTTGGGGGTTGAGGAAGACCATCACCCGTTCCCGCATGTAGTCTTCCAACGATAGCCAGATAAGGGGTGCGCAAAGAACCCCCAGCAAGGCTAATATGGTGAGGTGACGCAGACGCGCCCCAGCCACAAGCACCATGGCTAACCAGACCACAGCGAGAATGAGAGCCGTCCCCAAGGCTGGCTGGAGGTAGATGAGGAGCATAGGGATGGCCACGATGACTAGAGAGAGGAGGAGGTAAGGGAACCTTTTCACCTCGGGCCCTCGGTCAGCCAGGTATTTGGCCAAGGTGATTATGACTATGAGTTTCGCCAGCTCCGAGGGCTGAAAGGTGAAGATATTGAAGTCCAGCCACCGCTGGGCTCCAAAGGAGCCGTGGCCTACCACGAAGACGAGAAGCAGAGAGAGGATGACTAGGATATATAAGGGCCGGTGTAGGAGCTCCAGATACTGATAATCTATTCTGGCCACCAGGAACAGCAGCCCTATCCCTACCAGGGCATGGATCGCCTGTCGGACGAAAAGGGTATCCCAAAGGTTCTGCCCCCTTTCCCCGGAGAGATAGGTTGCGCTGTAGATCATAGTGACACTGTAGAGTATCAGGAGCAGGGTGGCTCCCAGGAGCAGGAAGTCAAAATGTTGGGTGGCTCTTCTCATTGCCCTGACCCTAATGTATTTTCATTCCAGTGACAGATCGAAGTAGCCAGCCAGGATCCGGGCAGCCACAGGCACGGCGGTCACTGAGCCCTCACCACCACCCTCGATGAAGACGACCAGGGCGATCTCCGGATCCTCCACTGGAGCGTAGGCCACAAACCAAGCATGGGTGGGCAGTTTCCCCTCTCTGTCGCGGGGGCCTGGATACTCGGCGCTCCCCGTCTTGCCAGCCACCGCGACCCCGGGCAGATTGGCCTTCCAAGCGGTACCCCAGACTACAGCGGCTCGCATACCCTCCCGCACTAGGGCTAAGTTCTCCGGGGCGATGGGGAGTTGGCGGATCACCTCCTTGCGGAAGGGGCGAACGATCTTACCCTCGGCATCTCTTACCTCACGGACGATCTGCGGCCGATAGAGGGTACCGCCATTGGCCACGGCAGCGGAAGCGTTAAGGATCTGGAGAGGGGTGGCTAAGATATACCCTTGGCCGATAGCCATGTTGTAAGTATCTCCTGTCACCCACGTCTCGCCATAAGTGAGCCGCTTCCAATCTTCGCTGGGGATCAACCCTTCATTTTCGCCGGGAAGGTCGATGCCGGTGGGCGATCCCAGCCCAAAAAGGCGCGCATAGTAAGCCAGGGTGGGCAGACCAAGGCCGGCGAAATCCTGGTAACCGCCAGCCAACTTATAAAAGAAGATATCGCAGGACTGGGCGATGGCTGACACTACGCTCAGAGAGCCATGTCCGGGCTTCCACCAACAGTGGAAGGGCTGAGCCAAAGAGGGGTCTTCAGGAGCGAAACGGTGGGGAAGCCAAATCGTCCCCGGGCAGTTGATGATGGTGTGGCGGTTGATGATCCCCTCCTCTAACCCCGCCGCGGCCCCGATGATCTTGAAGGTGGATCCCAGAGGGTACTGTCCCGTCAAAGCGTGATCGACCAGAGGACGATGAGGGTCCTCTTGCAAGGCCTGGTAATCTTCAAAGGATATGCCGCCCATGAAGAGGTTGTTGTCATATGAAGGGAGGGAGACCAAAGCCAAGATCTCGCCCGTTTGGGGGTCCATGGCCACCACCACCCCCGACTGGGAGCCCGCCGCGGTCATCCCTTCCTGGAGTGCCTCAGTGGCCTCCTTTTGAAGGTCGAGGTCGATGGTCAAGATGAGGTTGTAGCCTGGCTGGGGGTCGATAGCGCTCCCCACGGTCCGCACCTCCCTTCCGGCTACATCGACCTCGACATGCTTGCGGCCTTTCTTTCCCCTCAACTCTTCCTCGAAGGTCAACTCCACCCCCGTCAGCCCTACCAGGTCATTGGGTTCGTAGTCGGAGCCTGGCCTCTCAAGGTAACTCTCCGCCTCTTCCTCAGGGATAGGCCCTACATAGCCGATGATATGGGAGAGTAAAGGGCCGCCGATATATTCGCGCTGGGCCTCTATTTGTACCATCACACCGGGGAGATCAAGATGTTCCTCTTCGATGAGGAAAGCCACCTCCCGAGGTACATCATGGGCCAAGATGACAGGGAGGAAGGGGTTCTTTCTCCCCTCTTCGATCAAATCCCTTATGCCGGGCCGAAACCACTGCTCTAACCCTAAAAGATGAGGGCTTTGGGAGGGGGATGAAAGTTCGCTATCCAACTGGCTTTCAACGGGCATCTCCAGAAGTGAGGCTAAGCGTTGGATCACCTCCTCTTCTCTATCCGGGGGAAGATCGGCTGGTACTATAGAGACGATAAAACTGGGGATATTTCTGACTAAGAGTCTCCCCTGGCGGTCGTAGATCACTCCCCGGGCTGCCGGGATGGAGACCAGTCGGAATCTATTGCGATTGGCTCTCTCTTGGCTCTCCTCCCCTTGTACGATCTGGAGCCGCCAGGTTTGGAGGGCGAGGAGGGATAAAAGGAAGACAATGATGGTCCGGAAGAGCGTGATCTTAACGTCTGGCTTTCTCTTTTCCATCGCCTTTCCCGGTGTCAAAACCACGAGGGCTATATCTTATGGCCACGTCAGGGAGTGGGCCTCTAATTTGATTATAGTCGAGGGGGCAGTTCTTGACAAGGGATCAAGGCTCGGCCTTTTTACCACCTCATTCGCTCGGGACCGATGTGGCGATGGAGCCAGGAGAGGAGAGGGTAAAGGGGAAGCATAACTAATGTGTTGAGAAGAGCGGTAGGAAGGAGTATTTCCAGAAAGGTCTCCCCCCACAGGGCTGGCCGCCCCAGGAGTTGCCAGGCTAGAAGCAGGGCCAGGTTGTACCCCAAAGTGGCTAGGAATATGATGGCCAAGGGAAAGAGGATATTGGCGCGGTATATGCTCTTTTGCCCGAGGCTGGTGAGAACGGTCAAGGGGGTGAGGATCAGAGCCGACAGCCCCAAGGGCGTGGCGGAGAGGAGATCTAGAGCCACTCCACCCATGAACCCCCAGAGGAGCCCTTCCTTAACCCCACGGCGCAGCCCCCAAGAGATCACCAGCATCACCACTAGATCGGGCTTTAGGCCGCCCTGGGAGAGGTGGGGCAAAAGGGAAGACTGAAGGAGAGCAGCACTGGTCAAAAGCAGGACTGCGGCATAGGGGTTCATTATTCGAAATCGGTGATGATCATCACCATCTCCAAGTGGCTGAACTCCACCGTGGGCTCTACCTCCGCCTCCTGGAAGAGTTCGATATCTTTCTGTCGGACGGCGGTCACCTGACCTATAACCAGTCGACGGGGAAAGTTGCCCCCCAATCCAGAGGTGAGGACTAGATCGCCTACCTTCACTTCCTCTCCTTGTTGGATGTACCGCATTACTACTCCTCCGCCCGGCTTCCCTTGGACCACCCCCGTGGCTCTGGAGTTCTGGATTAAGGCGTTAACTGAACTGGAGGCGTCGGTGATGAGAAGTACTCTGGAGGAGCGGGGATAGGTCTCCACCACCCTTCCCACTAGCCCTTGGGAGGTGACTACCGGCATCCCTACGGCTATCCCATCGCCGCTACCTCGGTCAATGGTGATGTACGCAAGCAGGTTGCTGGGGTCGCGGCCAATCACCTGGGCAGAGACTAACTGGTAGTCAGGGTTCGCCTCCTTGAAGCCCAGTTGCTGGCGCAGGGTGATGTTCTCAATCTCCGCCTCGCGGAGGCGGACGTTCTCGATGACTAACTGATCAACCAACTTCTGCAACTCCTCGTTTTGGCTCCTCAACGTTTCTAGCTCTTGGAAGTAACGACCCAGGTTAGCGAACCTCTCCCCTAAGGAATCGAGGCCCCGTTGGAGGGGGAAAAACAACTGGGCCACGATGTTCTCTACCGGCTTTAGGAGATGAGTGGCCTCTAAGGCTAGAAAAGCCAGGATGAACAGCAGAAGAAGTAGGGCCGCGGGGGTACCTCGCAAACGGGGCAACGGACGCTCCTTCCTCAGCCTCGCCGGGGCGTAGCGCTCCTTTGGGTGCTCGTCAGAACATGGCGAAGGGTATCCAATGCCTCCAGTACCTTACCGGCACCACGCACCACGCAGGTCATAGGATCCTCAGCTACATAGACCCGCATCTTCGCCTCTTCGGAGAGCCGCTCCGCCATCCCTTTCAGAAGGGCCCCTCCACCGGCTAAGGCGATCCCCTGCTCCATGAGATCGGCCACCAACTCCGGAGGGGTTTGATCGAGGGTCGTCTTCATAGCGTCGATGATCGCCTCCAGGGCGGGAGAAAGGGCCTCTCGGATCTCTATGCTGGAGATCTCCACCGCCTCTGGCAAGCCGGAGATGACGTTGCGGCCCCGGAGGAGCATAGTCTGTTCCTCCGGGAGGGGATAAGCGGAGCCTATGGCCATCTTCACCCTCTCCGCGGTTCTCTCCCCGATGAGGAGGTTATATTTCTGACGGGCGTATTGGACTATCGCCTCATCCATCTCATCCCCCGCTACACGGATGGAGGTGGAAACCACGATGCCGCCCAGAGATATGACCGCCATCTCAGAGGTGCCACCACCGATATCCATGACCATGCTTCCCACTGAGTCGTTCACGGGCAGCCCTGCTCCAATGGCGGCCGCGATCGGCTGCTCGATGAGATAGGCCTCTCGAGCGCCAGCGCTGATACAGGCATCGTGTACCGCTCGCTTCTCCACCTCGGTAACCCCACTGGGGAGACCTACCACCACCCGGGGTCGGGGGATGGGGAGGAATACCTTCTCGTGTACCTTGTGAATAAAGTAGTCGAGCATTCGCTCGGTGATGTCGAAATCGGAGATGACACCATCCCTCAAGGGACGGATAGCCACGATGTTGGCCGGGGTTCGCCCCACCATCTCTTTCGCTTCCTGGCCGATGGCTAAGATCTTCTTCGTCTTCGTCTCTATAGCCACCACGGAAGGCTCGTTGATGACGATCCCCTGACCTCGCACCAAGACCAAAGTATAAGCGGTTCCCAAGTCGATGCTGATATCGCGGGAGAAAAGGCCCAAGATAGCGTTCAAGGGGTTAAACACGGATTTCTCCTCTCTAATTGCCCTTTCCCTATAAACGGGTGGTTCTCATAAATTATACCACAAGAACCATCAGCAAAAAAGGGGTGGAGCCAGCCCACCCCTTTCTACTCCTCATCACAGCCTCACTCTTTTTCAACTTCTTCCTCTGGAGGCTTCTCTTCCCTCTCGCGGGATATGATCTCCACTTCGCTGGGCACCACCTCTTCCACTACCTCCTCCACCCTAAGAGGCAGGATCTGGGCTACCACCTCCTCCTTATCGGTGAGGATCTCCACGTCGGCGTCAACTCTAAGATCGCCCACCAGTATGGCCTGGTCTATCTCCGCCAGATCCTCCAGGTTCACCTCTATCGACTCGATGAGGTTAGAGGGTAAGCACTCCACTTCTACAGAATCTAGGCCGCGAACGAGAACGCCCTCTCGTCTCTCCACCACGGGAGAGTGGCTTATGAAGACCAGAGGGACCTCGGTGGTGATCTTCTCTGTCATCACCACCTCATAGAAGTCTACATGCAGGAGGGCGTGAGTGATAGGGTCTAGCTGCACCTCGCGGGCGAGGGTCATCCTTGGCTCCTGGTCATCTCCCACCCGAAGGGTGATCAAATGATGGCTCCCCACCCGCTCTAGGACCTCTCGTAGGCTTGGCTCTTCGATCTGTAATAGGAAAGGCTCCCTCCTATGGCCATAGAGGATGGCGGGAACGAGTCCTTGCCGTCGCAGTTGTTTCACCTGCTTGCCAATTACTTCCCGCTTCTGGGCTCTCAATTCTATCTCTTCCATCAACCTCTCCTGATGAATATGCTCCTTAAAGCATAGATGAAGGCGAGGCTAGCGCCCAGAGCAGCACCCAAGGCCAGGGCTGATTTCTGATCCATCATAGTGGTCACTGAGCCCTCAATGGGGCCACTGGCGATAAATATGCTTCTGACCTCATCGGCTTTGATCTTCCCCGCTACCAGGATCCCAGCGCCGCCTTGGTTTATCTCCACCTCCTGCCCAGAGACTAGAAGCGCTCCCGAGCGCTCAAAATCGATCGTCTCGCCCCGTACAGTCAAAGCCACACCCTGACTCAGGTTTACCTCTCCACCCTGGATATACTGAGCGCCTCCTTGCCGGATGGTCACCTTCTCTGCCTCAATCGACTGGGCCCCCGATTGGTGAAGGCGAACCTCTCGGGCCTTAATGGCCTGGGCCCCGCTCTGGGTCATCTCCACGCTGTTAGCGGTGACATCCCCCACTATTTCGTTTTCCAGAGCCGTAAGTTCCTCGCTAGATACCTCTTCACCAGCCATAGGAAGACCTCTTTTCGTTCATGATAATTAAAATTCTACCCTAAGAGTAATAGTTAGTCAAGGAAAGGTTTGACATCCAGGGGGAGTTGCCATAGAATCTTTCAAAAGGCAACATCGGATTTTACCTTGAAAGGATAACAGTTGTGACCAGGCCGATAACCAGTCCAGAGATTCGAAAAGCGTTCTTGGACTTTTTCGCCCGAAACGGACACCAGGTGGTGCCCAGTTCCTCCTTGGTTCCGGAGGGGGATCCCACTCTGCTTTTCACCAGCGCGGGCATGGTCCAGTTCAAGCCCTACTTCTCCGGCCAGGAGACCCCCACCCACAGGCGTTTGGCCTCCTGCCAGAAATGTTTCCGCACCACCGACATCGACCGCGTGGGGGATGAGAGCCATCTTACCTTCTTTGAGATGTTGGGGAACTTCTCCATCGGCGACTATTTCAAAGAAGGGGCTATAGAGTTGGCTTGGGAATTTGTGACCCAGGACCTTGGGCTTTCCCCGGATCGCCTCTGGATAACCATCTATCTAGATGACGATGAGGCCCGGGATCTCTGGATGAAGATCGGAGTGCCAGAGGTGCGCATCCTCCGTTTCGGCAAGGGTGAGAACTGGTGGGGACCAGCTGGAATGACGGGCCCCTGTGGGCCTGACTCCGAGATATTCTACGACCGAGGGGAGGAGCATGGCTGTGGCCGTCCCGATTGTGGCCCTAATTGTCCCCATTGCGACCGTTACTTGGAACTCTGGAATCTGGTCTTCATGCAGTACCATCAAGATGAGGCCGGAGAACTTACGCCCTTGCCGGAGCAGAATATCGACACGGGGATGGGCTTGGAGCGGACGGCGGTGGTGATGCAAGAGGCCTCCTCTATCTATGAGACTGACCTCTTTTACCCTCTAGTTAAGCGGGCCGCGGAACTGGTTGGGGTGGAATACGGTTCCAATGAGGCGCACGACCGCTCTTTGCGCATCATCGCCGAGCATGGTCGGGCGGCCACTTTTCTCATAACCGATGGCGTGATGCCCGCGAATGAGGGGCGGGGGTATGTTTTGAGAAGGGTTCTGCGGAAGGCGATCTATCATGGCCGTCGCCTGGGCCAGGAGAATCCGTTCCTGGGGGAGGTCGCAGGGGTGGTATCTGACCTCATGGGAGAGGCGTATCCAGAACTCGTCGATAGAGCGGAGTTCGTAGCCCAGGTGATTACCGCCGAGGAGGAGAGGTTCCAAGAGACTCTTAGACGGGGGCTGGTGATCCTTGACGGTATGATCGAGTACCGCGAACAAAATGCTGGAGGAGTTGATGAAGTAATCGAGTTCATTGCACATCGTCGCCCAGGGGCAGAAAACTGCTCGTCGATACTAGAACATCATGGTTTCGCTTTAGGTTTAAGCCCGGATGTCGATCACCAGGTTGGTGTTGAGCTTGCAGCTCAAGCATTAGTGGAACTGACTTACCGCGCGCTAGAGTTGCTAGACAACCTTGAAGGCAGTCCTATTTCGCAGGAAGTTGCCTCTCAGTTCGAAGAACTGCGAAGATGGGAAAAGACTATCTTGGGGGGAGAAGCGTTTATCCTCTACGATACCTATGGTTTCCCACCCGATTTCACGCAAGAGATAGCCGCTGAGCACGGCTTCACTATGGACGAGGAAGGGTTTAAGGACGCTATGGCTGCCCAGCGAGAGAGAGCACGGGCGGCACGACGCGTTGTTCCTTATGCAGAACTGCCAGCCGTACTTCGCGGTCAAGATGTGGCTGAAACTAAGTTTGTAGGGTATGAGCAACTGGAATGTGAAGCGGAAATTGTCAGCCTGGCTAAGGTGGCAGAAAGCACTGCTCCTGTAGGGGAGTGGGTTCACCCTGACGAACCGATAAGGGAAGGGGAGCAGGCACAGGTTTTGCTTGACATAACTCCCTTCTACGCCGAAGCAGGTGGTCAGGTGGCGGATATTGGTGTTCTAGTTGGCCCCAACGGCCTTATATGTGTAACAGATGCCCAAAGCCCCAAGCCTGGTTACGTTGTTCACTATGGGTTTGTTGAAGAGGGAACATTAAAGAAGGGCGATAGGGTGAGAGCGCAGGTGGACAAAGAAAGGCGCTTAGATATCGCGCGCAATCATACGGCCACGCATCTTTTACATAAGGCTTTGCGGGAAGTCTTAGGAGGCCATGCGCGCCAGTCCGGCTCTCTTGTGGCTCCTGATAGGTTCCGTTTCGACTTCACCCACATTGCCGCTTTGACTCCCGAGGAGTTGAGAGAGATCGAGCGGCGCATCAACGCCAAGATCAGAGAGAACCTACCGGTCACCGCCCAGGTGATCGATTATGACAAGGCGATAGCCAAAGGCGCCGTGGCTATCTTCGGGGAGAAGTATGGCGACCGGGTGCGGATGGTGAGCATCGACGATTACACTAAAGAACTATGCGGAGGGACCCATCTTAGGGCTACCGGCGAGATAGGCCTCTTCCATATCGTTGGCGAGGAGGGCATTGGCGCTGGCCTGCGGCGGATTGAGGCTCTCACTGGGCGTGGAGCGGAGCGGTATATGCAAGAAGCGCTGGCCACATTAGTCCAGGTGGCTGACAGATTGCAAGTGCCGCCTATGGAGGTGGGGGATAAAGTTGCTTCCCTTCTGGAATCGTTAAGGGAAAAGGAGAGGGAAGTAGCACACCTCAGGCGGGAGGAAGCAAAAGCCAAGATGGCTAGCCTCTTAGAGAAGGTGGAAGAGGTGAAGGGGGTTCAGGTGTTGGCAGCCCAGGTTGAGGCTGCTAGCATCGAGGCTCTTAGAGAGATGACCGATTGGCTCAGGGATCGCCTGGGTTCAGCGGTGATAGTCCTTGGGGCAAACATAGAGGGTAAGAACACCTTGGTAGCTGCGGTCTCGCCGGATTTGATCGAGAAGGGAATTAGGGCGGACGTGGTAGTGAAGGAGGATGCTCAAGTAGCTGGAGGAAGCGGCGGTGGGCGGGCCAATCTTGCCGAAGGAGGTGGCGGAGATCCTACCAGGTTAAAGATGGCGTTGGATAACACGGGAACCGTTGTTTCTCGGCTTCTTAAGCCATAGGGCTATTAGTAAATGTTATATGTCCTATCGAGATGTGGTTTTGATGTGGCGAAGAGGGTGATGTGTCAGTGGGCAGGCCGCCGGCATCCTCTTGTCGCTCAAGGATAGCATGAGCATGTGCTCAAAGCGCAAGAGCGATGGCATGGCACAGCAAGTGATCTATCTCCAAGCCGATGATGACTTTGCTACCATACGTCATCGTCTTTCCGCTGCTCAGGCAGCGAAAGTCATCCTTGTAATACCTCCTAACTGTCGGGGGCTCAGAAACAGGACGCACCTCAGGCTTTTGGAAAGGCTGATGGGTGACTTCCCCATAAGGGTGGCTTTGGTCACCCGGGATTTGACCCTAGGAACATCGGCTCGAGAGCTGGGTTTTCCCACCTTCTCCTCAGTGGAGAAGGCCCAAAGGAGCCGTTGGCCCCCTCGCCGCCCTCGCCTAAAGAGATTCCTTCCCGAGAAAGGCCACCGTCCCCCAGCCCCACCGGCTAAAGTAACCATGCAGAGAGGGGAGGCCGTTCTCTTCTTCGGCCTTCTAGGGGGTGTCTTCCTCATCCTCTTGGCCGGCTTCTGGCTCCTGGTTCCTAGTGCCACCGTTACCCTCAAACCCTTAACCTACCCTTTAGAAGAGACACTGACGGTGCGAGCGGACCCGAACCTGGAAGAGATAGATTTTATTAACTTGGTCTTGCCTGCGACTATCAAGGAGGTGGAGATTGCGGGCCGGGAGCAGATCGCTTGCACCTCAAAGAAGGATGTCCCCGATGGCTACGCCCAGGGGGAGGTGATCTTCGTCAATAAGACAAACGAAGCCACCACCGTTATCTCCGGTACCGTCGTCAGCACCAGCGCAGGTACAAGTGTCAGGTTTCGTACCTTAGGGGATGTCACCCTGCCGTCTGTGGCAGGAGGACGGGCCCGGGTGATGGTGGAGGCTTTAGAGCCTGGGCCCAGTGGCAACGTCCCCGCCTGGACCATTAACCGGGTAGAGGGGACAATAGCCCTGCAAATGAACGTGATCAACGATTCCCCTATCACGGGTGGCACCATGAAGCAGGTCTCTTATGTAACTAACGAGGACAAAGAACAGGTGAAAGATATGTTGATGCGGCGCCTCAGGCAGGAAGGGTACAACAATTTAGTCTCCCGATCGGAGGGAGCCTACTTGCCGTCCGAGTCGGTAGAGTTAATTGTCCTCACGGAGACCTATGACAAGTTCGTAGGCGAGGTAGCGGATTCTCTTACTTTAGATATACGTGTTTTGGCCAGAGGGATAGCCGTCGCCGAGGAAGACGCGCGCCGTTTGGCTCTCGCCGCACTGGAATCTTCGATGAGTAAGGGGTTCCAACTGCTCTCAAATGAGATGGGATTTAGCTCTGGAGAGATGACCGAGGCTGGTGGCGAGCAGGTTTTCTTCCAGATTACCGTTAGAGGGCAGATGATGATGAGGATCGATGAGGGGGAGATAAAGGAGCATCTAACCGGAAAGTCGATAGGCGATGCAGTGGCCTATCTGGGCCGCCGATTAGAATTGGCAGAGGAGCCCTCAGTGGAGGTTTTGCCTGGCTGGTGGCCACACTTGCCCTCGATCCCCTTCCGCATCTCTTTGGTCGTCATACCCCAGGAGAGATAGATGCGGCTGATGGGCCTCGATTTAGGGGAACGGAGGATCGGGGTTGCGGTTAGCGACCCCAGTCGAGTGCTGGCTAGGGGTATTGAGGTGATCGAACGCCGTTCAGTGGAGAAAGACCTGGAGGCTATCGCCCGCCTGGCTGAGGAGTACGAGGTAGAGGCCGTCGTGGTCGGTTACCCTCGACGTCTAAATGGCACGGCGGGCGAAGAGGCCAAGAAGGCAGAGGCTTTCGCGGCCCAGATAGAGGCTCATCTCAGACTGCCGGTGATCCTCTGGGACGAGAGGTTAAGCACCGTGCGAGCGATCAGGGCTTTGGCCGAGGGCGGCAAGAGGAAAAGGCGCTTGGGCATTGACGCTGTAGCCGCCGTGGTGATACTGCAAGATTATTTGGACTCCCTCGAATCATAAAGGGTAGAGTTGAAAAAACCTCTAATTCTTTATCCAGTGGCCCTTCTTGTAATTCTCACCCTTTTGGGAGGAGCCATCCTCCTAGGATGGCGCTCCCTTCTAGGTCTAGAGGAGGGGAGCGAGGGTAATACTATCTCTCTAGAGATGAGTTCGCTAGAGAGATCTCTCATGGGTTTTTACCTTAGCCTTCGACAGGAGGAGATAGAGAGCCCGGCTAGCGACGATTCCACGTCCCTCCTTTTCACTATTACCCCTGGAGAGACAGCGGCTACCATCGCCACTCGTCTAGAGAGAGCAGGGCTTATCAGAGATGCAGGGCTATTTAGGCTTCTAGTGCGATATCGGGGGGTGGATGGCCAGTTAGAGGCCGGCGACTACCAGTTGCGCCCTAACATGACCCTGGAAGAGATCGTCGATCTCCTTCAGCATGGCCATCCCTCCGAGGTGATGATCACTATCCCCGAAGGATGGCGGGCCGAAGAGATAGCCGAGATACTCGAAGAGAGAGAACTAGTCACGGCTGAGGAGTTTCTGAGAACGGTGCGAGAGGGGGAGTTCGAATACGATTTTTTGAGCGACCGACCGAAAGGGATCTCTCTGGAGGGGTATCTCTTCCCTGACACCTATGGTATCCCTCCAGATTTCGAGGCTACTCAGATCATCGATATGATGCTTGCCAATTTAGGGCGTCGCTTTACGCCGGAGATGCGCCAGGAGGCAGCCAGGCGGGGGATGAGCATTCATGAGGTGCTCACTGTAGCCTCCCTGGTGGAAAGGGAGGCTAGAGTCCCAGAGGAACAGCCCATCATCGCCAGCGTCTACCTCAACCGCCTAGAGGCTGGCTGGCTCTTGGAATCCGATGCCACAGCCCAGTACGCCCTCGGCTATCAAGAGGAGACGGGACAATGGTGGAAAAGCCCTATCTTCCTAAAGGAGATGACCCAGATCGATTCTCCCTATAATACCTACCTTTACCCCGGTCTACCGCCAGGCCCCATCTGTAGCCCCGGTTTGGCTTCTATCCAAGCGGTCATCAACCCCGCGGAGACCAACTACATGTACTTCTATCATAAGGGCGATGGCTCCCATGCCTTTGCCGAGACCTATGAAGAACACCTGGAGAACCAGAGGCTGTATGGGAAGTAGATGGCCCTTATCCTTTCTCCTTTCCGCCTTGGTCTTGGTGGGCTGTACCGTTACCAAGCCTATCATCAAGATCGGGCTAGTGGCCCCTTTCGAGGGGTTATATAGGGATATGGGTTACGATGCCCTCTGCGCTGTCAAGTTGGCCTTGAGGGAGTGGAACGAGGCGGGAGGGGTCGAAGGGTATATGGTGGAGTTGGTAGCCCTCGATGATAGCGCAGAGCCGGATCAGGCACTGGGACAGGCTTCCGAACTGATCCTGGATCCCCTGGTCATGGGCGTCATCGGCCATTTCGATGACCAGACTACTCTAGCCGCCTCGCCGGTCTATCAAGAGGGGGGAGTACCCCTCATCGCCCCTGCTGTTACAGCGGGAGGCCTGGAAGATTACCCTTCGGCCTTCCGGCTGGGTGCCAGTGAGGAGGCTTTGGGCAGGGCGGCCGCCCTTTTCGCCTGGGAGGAGTTAGGGGCTCGCCGTCTGGCCGTCTTTGACGAGGGGAGTGGCCTGACCCAGGCTTTCGTCGTCGCTGCCCAAGATCTAGGTGCTACCGTTCTGTCTTATCAGGATGTTGATCATCTAGAAAAGGGCGAAGGGTTTGACCTCGTCTTCTTTGGCGGCCGCTCTTGGGAAGGAGCCACGCTTCTTCTCAGGCTGCGAGGGGCGGGGATAGAGGCTCCCTTGATGGGTGGAGAGGGGCTCAACAGGCCCCACCTTGCGAGATGGGCTGGGGAGGCGGCGGAAGGCACTTTATATGTCACCTCTGCCATATTAGTAGATGATCCCCGATTCTTGGCCGATTATAGAGAGTTAACAGGTGCCGATCCGGGACCCCGGGCCGCCTTGGCCTACGATGCTGCCAGTCTCGTCTTGGCAGCCTTAGAGAAGGCTATCGAGAACGATGGTCGGCCCACGCGGGAGGGGGTTCTCGCCGCCTTGAGAGACCAAGACTACCAAGGGTTGACCGGCTCCATCGTCTTCAACGAAAAGGGCGAGCAGATCGACCCCCCGATACAACTCTATGTGATCGATGAAAGTGGTTACCCTGGGAAGAGGCTAAAGTAGGGGGAGTTGGATGAACGTCGAAGGAAGGTTGGCCAAGTGGGCTAGAGTGGAGATGACCTACGATGCCAGTGGGTTGCCAGAGAGAGACAAGCGTTTTTTACAAAAACTGATCGAAGCCTCCCGATATATAGACGAGGCCTTCTGGCGTCAATCTTGGAGCGGCGCGGTGGAGGTCCGGGATCGGCTGCGAGCATCAAAGAGCGCTAAAAGCCTACTACGGTTAGTTGACATTATGGCTGGGCCCTATGATTGTCTGGAGGAGTTCGAGCCTTTTCTTGATGTGCCTCCCAAGCCGTTAGGTGCTGGCTTCTACCCGGAAGATCTGACCAGAGAGGAGTTTGAACGATACCTGGCTTGCCATCCTGAGCAGAGGGGAAGCCTTTTGAGCCCTTACACGGTGGTGAAGCGAGAGGGGGATAGGCTAATCGCCGTGCCCTATCACGAGGAGTATAGGGAATTTGTGGAGCCGGCCTCATATCTCTTAAAAGAGGCGGCAGAACTGACCGATAACCGCTCCCTGAGGAGATACCTCGCCAGCCGTGCTGAAGCCCTCCTGACCGACGACTACTACCAGAGCGATATAGATTGGATAAACCTCAAAGATAACGACTACGACATTATCATCGGCCCTCATGAGTTTTATGACGATAGACTTATGGGGGCTAAGGCGGCCTACGAGGCCACCGTGGAGATCGTAGATCGGGAAGAGAGCGACAACCTCGAGGTCTATATCCAGCACCTGGATGATCTGGAAAGGAATCTACCCTATCCTGAGAAATATAAACCGTCTAGTGAGGGGCTCAAATCCCCCTTCGTGGTGGTACGGGACATCTACCGTGGAGGCCAGATTCGGGCCGGAATACAAGCCAGCGCGGCCAACCTGCCCAACGACCCCAGGGTCCATACTCAATATGGGACAAAGAAGACCTTCTGGAAGAATATGATAGAAGCGTACTCAAAACATATATCCTTTGCTGTGGCCAGGGAACTGATCGTCCCCGAGCAGTTTGAACTGCTACCACGCCAGCCGGACATCGCCCTAACCCTTTTCCACGAAATCGCCCACGCTTTGGGTCCTCGCTGGGTTAGGCAGGTGGACGGCTCCAAGATCCCCCTCAGGGAGGCCTTAAAAGACCGTCTCTCGGCTTTGGAGGAGGCGAAGGCCGATGTCGTTGGTCTCTACTGCTTGGGGTATCTCATAGAAGAGGGGATAATCCCCCGGGAGCATGAAAGGGAGTACCATGTTAGAGATCTGGCTACTAATCTAAGGGGCCTCCGCTACGGCCTATTAGAAGCCCATGCCCTGGGAATGATGTGTCAAGTCAACTACCATCTGGAAAGTGGCGCGATTTTCTACGACGAGGCCTCAGCCCGCTTTGGGGTCAATTTCGATAAGATAGCCTCCTCGGTGGCCGACCTGGCGGAGATCATCTTAACCTTGGAGGCCACCGGCGATTATGCGGGAACAGGGGAGTTCTTCCAAAAGTTTGGTCGGATGCCAGAAATAGTAAAGAAAGCGCTGGGCCGTACAGGGCAGATTCCGGTGAGCCTAGAACCGGTCTACAAGGTATTGTGGGAGTGAAAGGCGATTCTTGGATGAAGGGAGGGTAAGATGGAGATCAGGGAACTCAAAGCGGATGAACTGAGATGCGTCTGCGACGCCAGTGAGTTCGATTTCAACTCCACAGCGGAACTGCCAGAATTGACCGAGATCATCGGGCAGGTGCGGGCCACGCGGGCCATCGACTTTGGGGTGGATATCCCTTGCTACGGTTACAACATCTTCATCATAGGCCCCGCGGGCTCCGGCAAAACCACCACTATTCATGCTTTTCTAGAGGAGCGGGCTCTGGCTAAACCGGTCCCCGACGATTGGTGTTACGTGAACAATTTCGAAGACCCCTACAGACCTCGCGCCCTTCGCTTGCCGCCCGGTGGCGCGTCTAGACTGCGTGAGGAGATAGAGGAACTGGTCAAGAATTTGCGGGAGGAGATCCCCCGAGCTTTTGAAAGCGAGGAGTATGAGCGGCACAAGGCCCAAATCACCAGAGAGTTCGAAGAGAAGCGCGCTACCCAACTGAGAGAGTTAGAAGAGTGTGTGAAGGAACAAGGCTTCGCCCTCCTGCGAACACCGGTGGGCTTCATCATCGCCCCCGTTATCGAGGGGCAGGTCTTGACCGGAGAGCAGTATGAGAAACTCGATGAGGGGACGAAAAAGGCACTAGAGGAGCGAAGGCCGGAGTTACAGAAGGAACTGGAGAAAGGCCTGCGTGAGGTGAGGGATCTGGAGAAGAAGGCCAGGGCCAGATTGCGCGATCTGGACAAGGAGATCGCCGAATTCGCCATCGGTCACTTTTTCGAGCCCCTTAGGGAGGAATATAGCCACCATCCGAAGGTCGTCGCCTTCCTGGATGATGTAGGGAGGGATGTGATTCAGCAACTGGATGGTATCAAGGCCGCTGCTCAAGCACCGGAGGAAGCACAAGGGCCTCAGACCGTACCATTGCCCGCTCCCCGATCCCCCTTCGACAACTACCGAGTTAACATTTTAGTTGACAACTCCCGCCTTAAAGGGGCACCGGTCGTCTTGGAGACCAACCCTACTTACAGTAACTTGATAGGTCGGATCGAGCACCGGGCTCAGTTCGGCGCTCTGGTGACCGATTTCAACATGATAAGGAGTGGAGCCCTGCATCGAGCCAATGGCGGCTATCTCGTCGTCGATGCTAGGGCCATCCTGCGGCAGCCTTTAGCCTGGGAGGCTTTGAAGAGGGCCCTCAGGAATGAAGAGATCAAGATAGAGGAACTAGTTCAGCAAATAAGCCTCATATCTACAGTGGGCTTGGAGCCGGAACCGATCCCCCTTGAGGTAAAGGTAGTCCTCATCGCAGATCCCCTCACCTACTACCTCCTCTACGCCTATGATGAGCAGGTGCAAAAACTATTCAAGGTGAGGGCCGACTTCGCCCCAGATATGAACCGCACGCGGGAGAACATGATGAAATACGCCCTCTTTATTGGCGCCCGTTGCCAAGAGGAGAACCTATGCCATTTCGACCTGAGCGGCGTGGCCAAGGCGGTAGAATATGGCTCCCGTTTGGCGGAGCATAAAGGGAAGTTGACCACCCGTTTCGCCCACATCGCCGACATCGTTCGGGAAGCCAGTTATTGGGCTGGCAGGGAAGGGAGCAACCTAGTGACCGCCGCCCAGGTTCAGAAAGCGATCGAGGAGAAGGTCTATCGCTCCAACCAGGTGGAAGAGAGGGTTCAAGAGTTGATCGAGGAGGGGACCCTCTTGGTGGACACGGAGGGCGAGGTGGTGGGCCAAGTGAACGGCCTCTCCATCGTCTCCCTAGGAGACTACGATTTCGGCAAGCCCTCCCGCATCACGGCTAAGACCTACCTGGGGAAGGCCGGGGTGATCGATATAGAGCGAGAGGCGGAATTAAGTGGCCGCATCCACGATAAGGGGGTGATGATCCTCTCAGGTTATCTGGGTGGAAAGTACGCCCAGGATAAACCCCTCAGCCTCTCGGCTAGCCTCTGTTTTGAACAGTCCTACGAAGGGGTGGAGGGAGACAGCGCCTCCTCCACGGAACTCTATGCCCTCCTCTCTTCTCTCTCTGGCTTCCCCTTGAAGCAGAATATCGCGGTAACCGGTTCAGTCAACCAGCAAGGGGAGATCCAGCCGGTGGGAGGGGTGACTAAGAAGATCGAGGGTTTCTTCGATGTCTGCCGGGTCAAAAGGCTCACTGGCGACCAGGGGGTGATAATCCCCGAGCAGAACGTGAGGAACCTGATGTTGCGGGAGGATGTCGTAGAAGCGGTGGAAAAGGGCCAATTTCATATCTATCCCGTGAGGAGTATCGACGAGGGGATCTCTATCCTCACCGGACGGGAGGCTGGAGAGCGCCAGCCAGACGGCACCTACCCCCCAGGGACGGTCAACTATGAGGTAGATAAACGGCTGCGAGAACTGGCGGAAAGGCTGAAGGAGTTTGGCGAAGAGGTAGAGAGAGCCTGAGCATTGGAGAGAACGTTGAGATGCGGGTTCTGATGCTCGCTTGGGAGTACCCTCCCCACATAGTAGGGGGGTTGGGGAGACACGTGGCGGATCTTCTTCCCAGCCTCGCTGCCCAGGAGGTGGAGGTGCACCTCCTCACCCCTCGCTGGGCTGGAGGGAAAAGCAAGGAGAAGAGGGGAAAAGCGACCATCCATCGTATCGATCCTCTGGCCGTGGAAGGGGGGAGCCTCTTCGCCACTGCTTGGCAGACGAACCTGGGTTTGGAGGAGCACGCCGCTGCCTTGCAGGAAAGAAAGCCTTTTGACATAATCCACGCTCACGACTGGCTGGTGGGCTTCGCAGCCTGCTCTCTTAAACGCCATTACAAGATACCCCTTCTGGCTACCATCCACGCCACGGAACGAGGTCGGGCGCATGGTTTACATAACGACTTGCAGCGAGCGATAAACGATGTGGAGTGGTGGCTCACCTACGAGTCTTGGAGGGTGATCTGTGCCAGTGAGTTCATGGCCCAGGAGGTGAAGGCTTTCTTCAATGTGCCAGCGGATAAGGTGGATGTCGTTCCTAACGGGGTGGGTTGGGAGCGTTTTCAGAGGCTAGAGGGGGAAGATCTAACTGCTTTCCGAGCCCAGTTTGCTACTCCCCAGGAGAAGATGATCCTCTACGTGGGGCGGATAGTCCACGAGAAGGGTCTCCACCTCCTGGTGCAAGCGGCTCCCCAGGTATTGGCTCAACATAAAGCGAAATTTGTGGTCGTGGGCACGGGGGATCTCCTTGACGGTTTGCGCCAGCAGGCTCAGGAGTTAGGCGTGGGAAGCAACTTCCATTTCACCGGTTTCATCCCTGACGAGGATCGAGATCGCTTCTACAAGGTGGCCGATTGCGCCGTCTTCCCTACCCTCTACGAACCCTTCGGCATCGTGGCTTTAGAAGCGATGGCCGCTCGAGTTCCAGTGGTAGTTTCTGAGGTAGGAGGGCTGAGAGAGGTGGTGAAGCATGGTGAGACGGGGATCACCATCTACCCCAACAACCCAGACTCCTTGGCTTGGGGCATCCTCCATACCCTAGAGCGCCCTGAATGGGCCAAGATGAGGGTGGAGAACGGTTACCGCATGGTGAGGGAGGAGTACGGTTGGGATCGGATCGCACGGCGGACTATCGAGATCTACAAGCGAGTAGTCGAGGAACGAAAGAAGAGTGACTGGTGAGGAGCGACCTTTGTCCAGGCATCTTTTTATCGCTATAGAGGGGGCTATCGGGGTAGGGAAGACCACCTTGGCTCGTCTCATACAGGACGAATTTGAGGCCGAACTCCTCTTGGAGGTCTTCGAGGAGAACCCGTTCCTCAGGGATTTCTACAAAGATAGGGAGAGGTACGCCTTCCAGACCCAGATCTTCTTCCTCTTAAGCCGGTACAGACAACAGCACGAGGTCGTCGAGGAGACCTTAAAGCGTTCTTCCCTCATCAGCGACTACACCTTCGCTAAGGATAGCCTCTTCGCTCATCTGAACTTGAAGGGCAATGAACTGCACATGTACGAAAGTGTGCACGCTGCCTTGGCGGAGAAGATCCCTCTGCCCGATCTGGTCGTCTACCTGAGGGCCGAGACCGATGTCTTGCTGGAACGGATCGCCTTCCGGGACCGCGTCTATGAGCGAGATATGGACAGGGAGTACATCGATGGCGTAAACAAGGCTTATGAGGAGTTCTTTCTCACTTATGAGGATTGCCCAGTCCTGGCCATTGATACCAATAACATAAACATCGTGCGCAACAAGAGAGACCTAGCCTATGTGGTAGGGCGGATTCACGCCGCGCTGGCGGGTGTTCGCCAACCGCGGTTGCCGGAGGTGGGGAAAATATGAGGAGGTTCATCGCCGTGGCGGGCAATATGGGGGTGGGAAAGTCCACCCTTACCAGGCTTCTAGCCCAGAAACTAGGGTGGAAGCCTTACTATGAAGCGGTGGCCGACAACCCCTATCTGGCCGACTTCTATAAAAATATGAAGCGGTGGAGTTTTCACTCCCAGGTTTTCTTCCTCTCCCGGCGGCTATATGACAGCCTGCGCATCCTGAAGGACCCGGAGCCTGTTATCCAAGACCGTTGCATGTACGAGGATGCGGAGATCTTCGCTCGCAACTTATATCTACAAGGCCATATGCAAGAGAAGGATTGGCATACCTACTGGGAACTATACGAACTGATGAGGGAGTTAGTCCCTGCACCGGAACTCATCATCTACCTACGGGCCTCGGTGCCTACCCTCTTAGAGCGAATCAACCATCGGGGGCGAGATTACGAGCAGGGTGTCTCCGTCGACTACTTGGAGCAACTGAACTGCCTCTATGAAGGTTGGGTTGAGGGTTTCGGCCTCTGCCCTACGCTTATCATTCCCGCCGACGAACTCGATTTCGTGAAGCATGAAGCCCATCTAGAACAGATAGCCGCCTGGCTCAGTTACAAGGCCCTGCCAGAGTTCTTCAAGACCAGGCCAGCCTCTGCCCGTCGGCGGCGAGGCCGAAAGGTGCCTAAGGCCCAGCCGCCGCTGCCGGGGGTAGAGTGGAGGCTCCAAACGGCAAGGAAGTAACCCCAGGGTCGACTCACCATCCTGTGGCGGCCAATTCTCCATAGGTTTTACGTAGAAAGCGGTCTATCTTGAGACAATATGAGTGATAGAGGAGTTTGACCATGTCTGAGAGTAAATTGATCCTGGGCCCCACCTTTGAGGAGATGCTTCGCCCGCAAAAGATCGACCCTGAGGTGCGGAAGCGAGCCTTGCGCATGATGGAAGAGGATCCGCTAGACCCCGTCAACTTATACAATATCACCTGGCGAGATGGCAAAAACCGCATCTATTACGAGGTGTTGCCCCAGGAGTTGACCGGCGTTGAAGCCCCCATCGTGGTCCTCTACTCTCAAGGGTTCCCCACGGGCAGCCATAAGGTGGGGGCTGCCTACTCCGTCCTGATCGAAAAGGAACTCACCGGCGAGGTCGATCCCGCTAAACATTCGCTCGTCTGGCCCTCCACCGGCAATTACGGCATCGGCGGCGCTTGGGTGGGCTCCCGCATGAACTTCGACTCCATCGTCATCCTACCTGAGGGGATGAGCAAAGAGCGGTTCGACATGGTGCGCTCCTATGGGGCTAGGCTCATCCTCACCCCTGGGTGCGAGAGCAACGTGAAGGAGATCTACGACAAATGCAAGGAACTGGTGGCCCAAGACCCGGAGCGCATCCGCATCCTCAACCAGTTCGAGGTATTCGGCAACTACCGCTTCCACTACTACGTGACGGGAAACACCGTCGTCGAATTGGCAAGGGAGTTAAAAGAGCAGGGGATAGGCAAGGGGAAGGTGTCGGCTTTCGTCTCGGCCATGGGTTCGGCGGGGACTATCGCCGCTGGTGACCGGCTTAAGCAGGTGTGGCCCGACCACAAGATCGTCGGCCTGGAGCCGATCCAGTGTCCTACCCTCTACTGGAACGGCTACGGCGGCCACGATATCCAGGGCATAGGAGATAAGCACGTGACCTGGATCCACAACGTCTTCAATATGGATGCTATCATGTGTATCGATGACCTTGAATGTAAGAAGGGGTTGCAACTACTGGTAGAGGAGCCAGGCTGGAGAATGATGATCGATCGGTACGGTGTGCCGGAGGAAAAAGTCAAAAGGATGGCGCAGATCTTTGGCATAAGCGGTGTATGCAACATGCTAGGAGCCATAAAGGCTGCCAAATGGTACGGCTTCGGCAAGGATGACCTCATCGTCACCATCTGCACCGATGCCATCGACCGTTACTATTCGGTGATGGAAGAGATGACCGAGACCTACGGGAAGATGGACGAGACCGAGGCTGCCGTGCGGCTGGTGAGCATCTTCCACAGGCAGAAACTCGACTGGATCAAGGAGGGCACTCGCGACACCCGAAATCAGTGGCACAACTTGAAATATTACACCTGGGTGGAGCAACAGGGGAAGAGCATCGAAGAATTGGATGCCCAGAGGGACCCAGAGTATTGGCTCAAGGAGCAGGAGCGGGTGAAAGAGGTCGATAAACTAATCTTGGCGGCTAGAGGAGGGACTGTTACGTAGGAAAAGGGGAGGCTTCAGTGGCCTCCCCTACGCGTTTCTCTGGCTTGGATGTTATCTATTACCGCAATTGGCTGAAGGTTGCTGACTAGCGGTGGGACGAGAGCCTTCTCTGCAATTTAGTCCAGGTAGTTACGATGTGGATCCAAAGTGGTGTCAGCCGACCGAATATCTGGCCCTCTTTCAACGCCTCTAAGAAACCCTCTTGGCCATCGAAATTCGGCATCTCCACATAGGCCCGACCTATCTCGTAGGCAGTGTGGGCATCGCTTCCTGCGGTGAAGGGTAGCCCCTTAGACTGAGCCAAGGCCTGGGCCTTACGGTTGTCGCTGGGAAAAGTAACCCGGGAGTTGAACCCCTCTAAGAAATCGAGTTCGTTTACGATGTCGAGGAGAGCTGCTTGACCCATGGCCGAGCGGCGCAGCCGGTCCAGGGGGTGAGATACCCCGACCAACCCCCCTTGTTCCCTGATGCGAGCCATAGCCTCCTCCGGTGTAAGCCCTCTCGGTACCTCTTCTTCCAGGAAGAGGCCTAATATCTCTCCTCTTGTGGTATCGACCTCCTCTCCCACAATAACCAGGAAGGGGGCTATCTCTTTGAGAGCCAGGGCGCCAGCGATGGTGTTATGATCGGTGATGGCTACCCCGTCCAAACCCCGTCGCCTACAACCTTCCATGATGGCCTCCAGGGAGAGGGTAGCGTCTCCTGAGTAACAAGTGTGTATATGCATATCAATTTTCAAGGCTTACCCCTTCGAAGAACCGTTTTCGGAAGAGGAAAAGGGCCACCAGGCCCAGGGTGGCTCCGAACCAGAGGGTGGAAAAGCGAATGATGAGGGAGGCGGCCACAGATAGGCTTCTACTTGCCCCAGTGAGGAAGAGGGTCAGCCCCGCAAGGCTGGCATCGGCCACCCCCAAGCCACCGGGCACGAAGGAGACAGCCCCTAGGATAGCCGAGGAGGCGAAGATGAAAGAGGCTTGTAAGAGAAGCGATGGGGCCCCAGGGAAGCCCAGCCCGGCCAAAACCAGATAGAAAGCCACACATTCGCTGCCCCAGGAGAGGAAAGCGAGGAATACGGCCCATAACAGGTTTCGAGGGGCGAGAAGCACGTAAGCGCTCTCGTAGAGGTTATCTAGTTCTCGCGCTAAGCGGGAGATGATAGGCAGCCCTTGGCCCCACCTCAAAAGAAGTAAAGCCAGGGGCCGATACTCGACGATGACTACTAGGGCTAAAAGCAGGAGAGCCACGATGAAGGTGATCTCTCGGCCTACCCGGTAGACCATTAGCCCGGCGGTGGCTAAAAGCACCATAGCCATCCCATCGGTGAGCCGCTCGGCCACTATAACAGGAGCCGACTGGCTCATAGGGGTGTCACTCACTTGCGCAAGGAGGTAAGATTTGAGGAACTCACCTACTTTGCCGGGGGTGAGCACCATGGTGAAGCCCGAGGCGAAGATAGCCGCGCTATCCAGCCTTTTCACCTTGGCCCCTATCTGGCGCAGGTAGAATTCCCATTTTACAAAGCGCAAGGCGTAATTGAAAAGAGTTAACCCTATGATGAGGGGAAAATACTCCCAACGAAAGTGGGCCAGATTCTCCTTCAGGCGAGTCACATCGGCAAAGGCTACTAAGAGGACGAAGACCGTGAAACCCAAGAGGAGGCCCAAGGCGATCTGAGAGCGCAGCCTTTTTATGATCGGCTTCTTCTCCGCTTGCGCCTCCCTATTTGCGACAGGAGCAGCCTCCACGCTGCTCCTGTCCTCAGTGGGTGAGGGCCGTTCCTCAGTGGGACTGCTACCAACCAACGGGCTTTTCCTTTACTCGCTCTCTCGTGGGCTCCAGTTGCCCCCCGTACCGTTCCCGGAAGAGCGCTCCCCATCCCGTCTCTTCCAACATCTTCTTGGCGCGTTTCTTCCCGTAGAAGGGATACCAATAGGCATTGTGGTAGAGGTTAGAGGCCAAATATGCCCAAGGCACCAAAGGGGAGCGGGTGAGGAGTTTCTCAAAAGGCTTCAGGAGGCCATGATATATCATCTTCTGGCCCCGGCTGGCGAAAGTCTCCCCCGTGGAGAAACGCCAATTCTCCTCCGCCGCGCTCTTGTCGCCCACGATCTCGATCTGGCGGGGATCGCCGATTCCCAAGCCCTTCTCGTGGGCCAGGCGGATGAACTTCAAAGAGAAGGGGTCGAAGCCCATTATTTTGGCCGCCACGGCGTCGATAGCCACCTGATCTGCGCTGGCCAGGATCACATTCTTTATGTGGGGACGCATGGCCCGTGGTCCAGGCCCCTCTCCAGCCAAGGTGCCATCCATGACGGCAAAAAGCCCAGTATGGATATCCTGCTGGATGGTGAGAAGGTCTACCAGTGTCTCATGGATCACGCCATGGGTCCAGTGGCGCCGCTCGCCGAGTAGCCCGCCGAAGGCGTTCTTCATCGCCCCGGTCATGGTGGTGAAGACATGAGTCTTGGTCTGGGGCAGCTGGATGATGTTCTTGCCTATGAAGATCTGGGGGATCTTCACCCCATCAGGGTAGATATCGTGGAGGACGAGGAAAGGCACCTTCGGTTCGTAGACGACCCATTCCACCTGGGGCTCGTAGATATGGAGGTTCTTTATGCCGTACCGTTCGACCACCATCTTATGACGGTTGTTGATCTCCCCCTGGTAGGCGCTCACCACCACCGTTCGGTTTTGGGCGGCGATGAGGCTTTCTTTGGGATAGCCATCATCTAAGAGGCTCTTTATCACCCCCTCCAGTTGCCAAGGGGGTGTAGAGCAGCCAGGGTACCAAATCTGCCAAGAGATATTGATCTTGAGAAGGGTCTCCTTCTCTTTTGGCAGATTTTCCTGGTAGTTCACCAGCCTCATAAGCCGGCCATAATCCTCTACCACCGTTTCTGGGCTGGTCCTCAGGATGGCTACCTTCCCTCGTCCGGGGAAACCTTTTTCGATCATTGACCTCTCCTCATGCTGATTAAAGATACCCGGGAGGAGGGCTTTTGTCAAGCAAAAATGGAGGTAAGTCGAGATATTGTTGGGGTTGGCGATAGTTCGCAGGGATGAACCCAAGGATTTCAAAGGCCTGATGGCCTCTACAAGTAGAGAGGTCATCTTGTGAACTGGATCCGGAATGGTGGGATGAGGGCCTGGGTAGAAGGTAGGGATTGACCAGATTCGGGTTAGGTAGTATACTTGATGATGGTGACTTCTATTGTAGATAATGATGGTCTTGATGATTCCTACCCTAATGGTGGTGTTAATAGCATATATGTCTTGAGGTTACAATGAGGTGACCGAGGTGAAAGGCAAGGGTGTCGCAGGCGGAGATAAGCAGCGAACGAGAGGTTTGGCTATCCTCAAGGAGATAGGCCGGACTATTAACGCTAGTCTGGAGTTAGAGGAGACCCTGGAGGCGGTCCTAGCCACTACCAGGCGGCTCATCGATTATACCGCTGCTGAGATCTCCCTCTGGGAGAGAGATAGCCAATCGCTGGTGGTCTGTGCTCAAGCCGGAGACCCCCGTTATACCACCGAGGCAGGAGGGGTCTATCACCTCGATGAGGGGTACTCGGGCTGGATGGCTCGTCACAGGGAGCCTCTTCTCATTCTCGATGCGGCCCAGCGCACCGATGTACGGCCCAAGGCCAAGGGGGGGGAAAGGCCCATCGCCTCCTTTGTGGGCGTGCCGCTTTTGGCAGGGGAGGAACTAGTCGGCACTCTGGAGTTGGTTAGCGATCAGCCCGGAGCCTTCGACCAAGAGGATGTGGACCTCCTCCTTATCATAGCCCATCAGGCCGCTACGGCGGTAGAGAACGCTCGACTCTATCGTCGCCTGCGCGAGGAGAGAGATAGGCTCATCCGTGCCCAAGAGGAGGTGCGCCACGAGTTGGCGCGCAGCCTACACGATGGAACGGTGCAACGGCTCGCTTCTTTGGCCATGGGCCTCGAACACCTTAAGCGGCTCTGGAAGGAAAAGCCCCAGGATGTGCCGGGCGAACTGGATTCGCTGTATAAGATGGCCATCAAGGCTACGGAAGAGGCAAGGGTTCTCCTCTTCGAGTTACGACCGGTGATCTTAGAGACTCAAGGTCTAGTGCCAGCCTTGGAGGCCTATCTCCAGCAGTTGCCTCGGTATGAGGGGTTGGAGTTCCACTTGGACGCCCATGGTTTCGACCGACGTCTCAATAGCCAGGTGGAAAGGACCATCTTCTCTATCGTCCAGGAAGCCGTGAACAACGCTCGTAGACATGCCGGGGCCCAGAACATCCGTCTGGAGTTGAAGGAAGAGAAGAAGACACTCGTGGTTACGGTAGAGGACGATGGGAGGGGTTTCGATGTTGCGGCCAGGGAAAAGGCTTATGCTGACGGTCACTTCGGCCTCCTCAATATGCGGGAGCGGGCCAGATTGATCGAGAGCGATCTCTCCCTGACCTCTACCCTCGGCCGGGGCACTAAGGTGGTGTTGCGTGTGCCTCTGAAAGAGTGAGGCCGGAAAAAGCGGTGGGGACAGGGCTCATAGAGCGAGCAGAGTCGTTAAAAGAAGAGGGCCTACGCCTTTATCGGCTAGGTGACTACGAGGTTGCTCTTTCTCTCTTCATGGAAGCGGAGGGCCTCTTCGCTGAAGCAGGGGACCTGAGAGGCCAGGGGGAGAGCCTTAACAACCTGGGTGTCATCCACCTCCAGGCCCAGCGATGGGCAGAGGCGCAAGAAGCCTTTGAGAGGGCAAAGGAGAAATTCATCTCCGCCGAGGATAACCTCGGTCGAGCCCAGACCTTGGGCAATCTGGGGGAACTCTTCCGCAGGCGTGGACAAAGAGAGGAAGCGGTAGGTTCTCTAAAGGAGGCGGCAAACCTCCTGCGAGAAGTAGGGCAGGGGGAGAAGGAGGCGAAAACGCTAGAACTCATCTGTCGCATCCGCCTAGAGGAGAGAAGGTGGCTTGAGGCTTTGCATTTCTACGACCTCAGCCTGGCCGCACACTCCAAAGGGCTCAAGAGAGCCGTTCTCCGCCCTCTGGTCAAGATTCCTCTCAGCCTCCTCTTTCGGGGAGGCTCCCTCTAGTAGCGGTGAGGAGTAGCCATTTCGCCTAGAGCACTAAGAGGGCCACCAATGGCCAGCATGGCCTCATGTAGTAAGAATAGAGCAAACAGATGGCTTTGGCGAGCGGTCTATCTCCTGACCGTCCTCGCCTTTTTCCTGCCTCCCTATACATCCAAAGGCACAATCAGTGGCCCAGATACTCCAAAGTTTCTCTCCGAGGCATTCGCCAACTATGCACCCCCGATTTGGCTGGGGCCGATCTTCCAGGGGTCATTCCTACTTTTGCTTTTCTTGACATGGAGGCTTGGACCAAAAGTCGGAAGGGTAGCCAACGGCTATTTCGCTCTCCTCTACATCTGGTTGAGCCTAGCGCCAAATATCCAACGTATGGAGAAATACGGCCTAGTGATCTTGACTTCCCATCTGGTGACGGTGGGAATTGTGGCCCTCCTCTGGATAATCGATACCGGTCAGGTGAGAAATCAATGGAGCCTCAAGAGGGTCAGTCTCTGGCGCTATTGGGTGGTGCCCGCGGCCGCTTTGGCTTTCTTCTTCCCGGCAGGGCCTTCAGGCGAGCCTAATTTTGGAGCGAGATCCCTCCTTTACGGCTATGGAATTCAGTATTGCCCCACCACCCCGGCCGTCTTGGCCCTCTTGACACTCATCTATCCTGATGTGAATAGATCTCTCTTCATAGTTCTGAGTCTTACCGGACTGATCTACGGTCTATTAAATATGAGTGCACCGTTCCTGATGCCGGGGTATACGCTCTGGTTTGCCTTTCTTCACACCCCTCTGCTTGCTATCTCCTTATATGGCCTAGTTCTTGCTTTTGCGGTACGCCCTAAAGAGGCTACCTCAGACTAGTATAGGGCAGGTTTCTATACCTGCCCTACGGATACCGCCTAAAGGCTCCATTCCAAATTAGAAGGGGAATCGAGGCTTCAGCCGTTCAGGTTTGCGGCTCGGGTGCCATACCCGACCAAACTTAAAAGGGCGAGCCATCTGCTCGCCCTCCGTGTATATGTAAGTTACTCTTTCCTTTCCGCCCTCGCCCTGGCGATGATCTCCTTGGCTAGGTGGTCCGGCACCTCCTCGTAGTGGTCGAATTCCATGGTGAAATAGCCTCGCCCTTGGGTCATGGAGCGCAAGTCGGTGGCATACCTCTGTATCTCCGCCAAGGGAGCCTGGGCGGTGATGACGCTTAACCCTCCCGACTGCTCCATTCCCATGACCCGAGCCCGTTTGCTATTCAGATCCCCTAAGACATCGCCCATAAACTCTTCCGGGACGGTAATGGCCAGTTTCATGATGGGCTCAAGGAGCACCGGGTTCGCTTCTTCCATCGCCTTCTTAAAGCCTAGGGAACCAGCGATCTTGAAGGCTATCTCTGAGGAATCGACGGGGTGGTATTTCCCATCATAGAGGACCGCTCGTAAATCGATAGCCGGATAGCCAGCCAGAACCCCCATATGTATCGCCTCCCTGAGCCCCTTCTCCACTGCCGGGATGAAGTTCTTGGGGATGGCTCCGCCGAAGATATTATCCACGAATTCGAAACCCTGGCCTCTGGGCAGAGGCTCAAGCCTCAACTGCACAACCCCATATTGGCCGCGGCCGCCGGTCTGTTTTTTATATTTGCCTTCGGCACTGGCGGTAGAGCGGATCGTCTCTTTATAGGGCACCTTTGGCACATCGGTCTCGATCTCCACTCCGAATTTCTGCTCCAACCGCCGGGCGGCGATCTGCACGTGGGATTCGCCCATCCCGGAGAGGATCGTCTCCCCCGTATCCTGTTCCCGACTGACTCGAAGGGTGGGGTCCTCTTCCACCAGACGGGCTAGCGCCGTTCCCATCTTGTCTAAATCCGCCTTCGTCTTAGGCTTGATGGCTGCGCTGTAGACCGGATACGGGAAGCCGATCTCCGGAAGGAGGAGAGGGTGATCCTTGTCGCAAAGGGTATCACCCGTCGAGCTGGCCTGTAGTTTGGCCACGGCTCCGATATCCCCCGTGGAGATCGATTTCACCGCCTCCTGTTCCTTGCCCCGCAGGTGAAAGAGTTGGCCGATCCTCTCTTCTTTATTCGTAGAAGCGTTGAGCACTCGGGAGTCCGATTCCATCACTCCACTGTAAACCCGGAAATAGGTGAGTTTACCGACATAGGGGTCGGCAAAGGTCTTAAATACCAAAGCGGCTAGAGGAGAAGCGGGACTCACCTCTAAACTCTCCTCTAGGCCCGATACAGGGCTCCTAGCCCGTACTTCCCTTTCGGCTGGTGAGGGCAAGTACTCAATTATAGCATCGAGTAAGGCTTGGCTGCCTATTACCAGCGTGGCCGAGCCACAGAGGACGGGGATAACGGATCTGGCCTTTATCCCCGCTACTAACCCTCGCCGCATCTCCTCGGCCGTCAACTCTTCACCTTCTAGGTATTTTACGATCAGCTCATCCTCTGCTTCTGCCGCTGCTTCTACCAACGCCTGTCGAAAAGAACGAGCCTCCTCCAATAGTTCCCGGGGGATATCTTTTTCCTCGTTCTTCTCCCCCATATAGGCTTTCATAGTCACAAGATCTATCAACCCCTCGAACCCTTCCCCCTCACCCACCGGGAGTTGTAGGGGGACAAAGTTTCCTTCGAACGCCTCTCTCAATTGGTTCAGGGTACGGCCAAAATTGGCGTTATCCCGATCCATCTTATTGATGAAGACGAGACGGGGTAGATCCCTCTCATCGGCGTATTTCCATACCAGTTCCGTGCCTACTTCCACGCCGGAGGTAGCATCAGCGACGATGATACAGCCATCGGCTACCCTGGTTGCGCCTTTCATCTCCCCCACGAAATCGGCGTAGCCAGGGGTATCCAAGACGTTTATCTTATGATCCCGCCATTCGCAAGGTATAAAAGAGGTATTAACGGAGATGCGACGGCGTATCTCCTCCGGGTCATAGTCAGAGACGGTGGTTCCCTCGTCCACCTTGCCCAACCGCTTTATTGCCCCTGTATTGTAGAGCATCGCCTCCGCTAGCGAGGTCTTCCCTGCACCGCCGTGGGATAATAAGACCACATTTCTTATCCGATCAACACTATACTCTTTCACCGTTCTTTCCTCCCCATGGTAAGCGCTTCAATTCTAGGGCAAACGGCTGGATATGTCAATTTGATGCTTCATGTCCATTTCACCTCACGCCGGGGAGTCGCCACCCAGACCATCTCTCGGCTGTTCTCATCGAAGGGCTGCCGGTTGAAGCCGCCGTAGAGTTCTTCCACGCGAAAGCCGCATAGATCTAAAAGATGCTCCATCTCGCACCGGTAGACCCAACGTAATCGCAAGGGGCGGTAGGTCCGCTTGACCACTACCCCAGCCTCATCCAGTTCGTCATAGATGAAGAAGTTGTCGATGATCTGACGATTTTGGTCGTAGTGGCGGGTTTCCCAGATTATGATCCGGTGGCCCGTTTCCGGGTCTTTGACCTCCTTCAGGCGCTTAAGGGGTTCGCCCAAGGGGCTGGAGTGGCTGGCGATGATTGCCAGGTCAGGCACGAAGAGGTTCAAGGCCAAACGACCATCGGGGCGCAAGTGACGATGGATGTTGCGGAGAGCCTGCTTTTGGTCCTCCACCCTGAGCAGAAGCAAAAAGGAGCGGAAGGGGATCATGATCAGCCCGAAGCGCTCGTCCAGAGAGAAATCCCGCATATCGCCCTCTAGCAAGCGGATCCTCTCTCTCACCTCTGGGGACAACCGCGCTACCTTCTTTTGAGCTACAGCCAACATCTCGGGTGAGCTATCTAGACCTACCACCTCTACCCCGGCTTGGGCGATGGGGATAGTCACTCGCCCCGTGCCGCAGGCCAACTCCAAAACGGGCGGCGTTGCTCTCTCTGCCTCTCCCACGTAGAACGAGATGTCCTCTTCGTACCCCTCAAACTGTAGATCGTAGATTTCGGCCCAGATGTCATACTCGCTCATGGTGCTCCCTTAGTAGGCCTTGGCGAAGGCCACTCGCTGTAGAGAGACCTCACCGCAACGAATACATTTGCCTCGCTCTTCTTCCTGGAAAGGTATAGCCCGGATGGTGGCCTTGGTCTCTTCCTTTATCTGGGCTTCGCATTCTGCTGACCCGCACCAATGGGCCCAAAGGAAGCCCCCAGGCCCCTCTAGGATCCGCTTGAACTCCTCGTAGTCGTCCACTTGGTGGGAGTTCTCCTCCCGGAAAGCGAGAGCCCTACGGTAGAGGTTCTTCTGGATTTCCTCCAGGAAGGCTTCTATCCGCTCTTTCAGCCCTTCAAGAGGCGTGATACTCTTCTCCCCCGTGTCCCGCCGTACGAGGACCACCTGCTCCTTTTCCACCTCTCGAGGCCCGATTTCGATCCGGAGCGGCACCCCCTTCTGCTCCCACTCGTTGAACTTCCAGCCAGGAGTGTAAATATCCCTGTCATCGAACTCATAACGCAAACCTTCTAACTCGCTCTTAACTTCTCCCACCGCTTTCCGCACCTGGGACTCTTGCTTTTCGCTTCTCCAGATGGGGACTATCACCACCTGTATCGGCGCTAGGCGAGGGGGCAATATCAGCCCTTGGTCGTCGCCGTGGACCATGATGATGGCCCCTATCACCCTGGTGCTAAGCCCCCAGGAGGTCTGCCAGACATATTCCAGGCGGTTGTCTTTGGTTTGATAGGTTATCTCGAACGCCTTGGCGAAGTTCTGGCCTAGAAAATGAGAGGTAGCCGCTTGCAATGCCCTCCGATCTTGCATCATGGCCTCGATGGCATAGGTGTAGACGGCTCCGGCGAACTTCTCCGATTCGCTCTTCCGCCCCACGATGACCGGGATAGCCATCTCCTCCTCGGCGAACTCTCTATAGATTTCTAGTATCCGGCGGGCTTCCTCTTCCGCCTCTTCCGCCGTGGCGTGGGCTGTGTGGCCTTCTTGCCAGAGGAACTCCAGCGTCCGCAAGAATAGCCGGGTGCGTAACTCCCATCGCACCACGTTGCACCACTGGTTGATGAGGAGGGGCAAATCCCGCCAAGACCTGATCCACTTGGCGAACATAGCGTTGATGATCGTCTCCGAAGTAGGCCGAACGATGAGGGGTTCTTCGAGTTTCTCGCCCCCGCCATGGGTCACCACCGCCAATTGAGGCGCGAACCCCTCCACATGCTCCTCTTCTTTGGCCAGGAAACTCTCGGGGATGAAGAGGGGGAAATAGGCATTCTTATGGCCTGTGGCCCTAAATTTTTCGTCCAGGGCCTTCTGGATGTTCTCCCAGAGGGCATAGCCGTAAGGGCGGATGACCATGCAGCCTCGCACGGGAGCGTAATCGGCCAGTTCCGCCTTAATCACGGTGTCTGTGTACCAGCGGGAGTAATCCTCTTCCCTGGGGGTAACTTTCATGGACATGGCGCACATCTCCAGACTTTAGAGTATAGCGGTGCATTTAGAATTGGGGTCGTTTTAACCACCCTTCAGGGGCTTTCCATCCAAAAGCCCAGAACACGTTTTTGCAAATCTCTTCATAAAGTGCATCTGCTTGAGCATGAAACTCGGTTGCATATAGTTGTCTCTCGAAGGCAAGTATGGTTGGCTGGTAGGCAGTGTATTTCACTCCCTGTGCGCCTACTAATGTTTTCCATAGGGCTTCCGTCAACTCGACTTTCACCAGAAGAGAGCCTTGAAAACCAAACATCTCATAGAATACCGACGCTATCCCAAGAGAGTGATGAATATGGAAACAAATGTTGTGGGCGTTGAGGCTCGTCCCGTTCCTCTCTTCGTATTCCATGAAAGAACAGAATAGTCCGAACTGATTTAGTTCTACATATGGGCGATGCGACTCAGGCAACTCTTCTATTACCTTTACTCCGCCGGGAATTGGGACAGGGAACTCATATCTTATGAGACGGAGGAGCAGCCTTGCACCTTTAGCTGAATACCACCCCCAGTTGTAGAGATCATCGAGCGAGACCAAAGGATCGCGTGGAAATGTAGGGACGACAAAGAATAGCGATTTGAGGTAGTCTGTACCATGCTCACGAAGAGACTCCAGTTGATCCTGCCGTTCTCTGTGTGCAGATGGTACATCGTCCACAAAATCGGGCTTGCCTCTAGTAGGTATCGGTTGGTTCTTCAGTTTTTCAATAGCGAGTTCTGCACAATAATTTCGGAATCTCGTTACGGCGTCTTTAATCAGCCTTTCCCGGAGCTCAACAGCCTTTTGTCGCTTATTGAGGAGCCACTGTATGGTGTCAATGTCCGCAAGCTTTTCAAGTATGTACGGTTCTGTCTGGCTGGCAACTCGTATATAAACCTTAGTGCCACTTTCAACTGTGTGTGGAGCCTCGTGGCTTTCGTGAACCCTTATCAGTATAACTGCTTTATCTGGCTTCCTGTGCCCTTTGCTTGCGAACGCACAAACGGTCACTTCAGGGAATAGGGGAGGATAAATGGCATCAAAGGCAACGCTTGCAACTTTTTGCGAAAGTTGTTCCTTGCGTGTAAATTCCACACCTGCGATTGGCAGTTTTGGCTTCCGGTCTTCCTCGTCCACACCAACGAGAATCAGTCCACCAAAGGTATTTGCCATTGCCGCTATAACCTTTGCCAAGTCCTTAGGCCAGTCAACCTTGTAGTCAAGCCGAATACCTTCTTCGCTGCCTTCCTCGCAAAAGGCAACTACATCCTCAAATCTTATCTCATCAATCCGTTTTGTAAAGAGCAAAGTCTCTACTCCTCTCATGCAACATTAGATGATTTCTACTTTGAAAGCCTCCTCCGGCTCCTCTATAAGCGCTCTCAAGTCGCTCAAGAACCTCGCACCCTCCGCTCCGTCAAGCACCCGATGATCGAGGGAGAGGGTCAGCCAGATCGTTGGCCTGGCCACCACTTGGCCATCCTCTACCACTGGCCTCTCGGCGATCTGCCCTACGGCCAAAATGGCGCTCTGGGGTGGGTTGATGATCGCTCCGAACTCGTCAACGCCGAACATCCCCAGATTTGTGACGGTGAATGTCCCTCCTTCCAGTTCTTCCAGTCTGAGTCTGCCCTCGGCGGCCTTATCTGCCAGTTCCTTTCTCTCTTTCGCTATTTGGTCTAGCGTCTTCTCATCCGCCCTCTTGATTACCGGGACAACCAACCCCTCTTTCACCGCCGTGGCCAGGCCGATATTTATCTCTTTGCATATGCGAATGCGCCCCTCCACCCAAGAGGCGTTCGCCAGGGGGTGATCTCTTAGGGCCTTAGCCACCAAGGCGATTAAGATATCGGTGAAGGTCAGGCCTACCCCCACTTTCTTCTCAACGACGGAGCGGAGCCTCTCCCGTAACTCAACTAACTTTGTGGCCTTAGCCTCTATGGTGAGGTAGAAATGAGGGGCAGAAGTGAAACTCTCGGCCATCCGCTGGGCCGTGAGCCGCTGGATGGGGCCAGGGGTCAAAAATTCTTGGGCGGCCAGGAAATCGAGGAGGTCTTGCTCCGTTATCCTTCCCTGGGGGCCTGTGCCTCGGACCTGGGAGAGGTCAACGCCTTTCTCCTGAGCCAGCCTTCGCGCCCGGGGAGTGGCCTTGACCCGCTCCGCGGCCGTGACCTCAGGGGCTGGCTTCTCTTCTAGAAAGCGGAGAAGGTCCTCCCTAGTGATCATGCCCCCTTCGCCGGAGCCCCTTACCTTGGTTAGGTCGATACCCTTATCGCGAGCGAGCCGTTTGGCGGCCGGGGTGGCGAGAACTCTGGTCCCAGAGACCGGTTTCGCTAGCGCAGCCTCACGGATGGCCGCCAGAATAGGCCACTCCTCTGGAGCCTCCTCGCCAGGCTCTAGGATGTACCCTATCACCTGGACGACGGGCACGGTCTCCCCCTCAGGAGTCAATATCTTGCCCAGGGTACCTGAAGCGGGGGCCTCTACCTCCATCACTACCTTGTCCGTTTGGACCTCGAAGAGGGGCTCTCCCTTCTCCACCTTTTCCCCTTCTCCCTTTAGCCAGCGGATGATGGTGCCCTCTTCCATGGTAAGCCCCAACTTGGGCATGATTACCTCTATCACCTAGCCTCCTTTGGAGCCGATTCTAACATAGTTGCGCTTCTTGCGCCAATATAGGGAGATATTCCAACTTAGTGAGGGGGTTCGCATGAGGCAAAGGATGGGCAAACTGGCGACGCGAAGGCTTCTCTCTGAAGTGGAAAAGGTGGCTAAGACATCGACAGTCGGAGGAGCCGAAATGGGGGATAGGGCGTGATGGCGACAACTGGGCTAATTGTTGAGCCCAGAAGCACTCTAATCGCTCGTCGCATTCAGCCGCCCAGATCTCGATTAAGTTAGCATGGCCGCGCAAGTAATCTATGTGCCATCGGGGATGCTTACCCCTTCGACAATGACGGGCCAAGCGAGCCTGAAGCCCACCGGGACCCCTGGCACTGCCTATGTAGAGGTAATATCCCCGCGGAAAAAGGAGAGTTCCCAGCCTTCCTATAGCGATCTCTCTATCATCCTCCAGCCGTAGAAGGAGCAGATAAGTGCCGGGCCCCCTTGTGAAATTTGCCATATTTACATTATATGAACTCTTCGGACTGGGGCAAACTCCTATCGATTAGTTGACAGACGCTTATGCCCGGAATATAATTTTGTAAGGCTAAATAATTGTAATGCTAACTTTTTGCCAGAGGAAATGGCGAGAAGAGAAGAGTGCGTTGAGGCCCTGGAAAGGGCGCTGCGCGAGTTCACTTGGCTGGGGCAGAAGAGCCTGGCTCAGGAACTCTCTTACTACGGAGTGACGGTTCCTCAGTTCTACGCTCTTATATCTCTAGAGGAGCGTAGCCAAGCCTGCCCTATGAACGAAATAGCCCAGGCCACGCAGCAGGCTGGAGCGACCATGACTGGTATCATAGATAGGCTGGTGAGGATGGGGTTGGTGGAGAGGGGGAGGAAGGGATCAGACCGCCGGGTGGTCTTAGTAGGCCTCACGGGACGAGGGGAGCAACTCCTAGAGGAGGTAAGAGCCCGACGCCGTCAAAGTTTCTATAAGGCCCTGGCGAAGTTCGATGATGAAAAGATCGACCAACTCTTGCGGCTCTTGGAGGCAGTTCTCTCAGCCTTTTCTGGAGAAGAGGAAAGGGGTGAGAAGAGAGGATAAGGAAGTGACGACGGCTATCGCTGACACAAACCGGGAGGTGTGGCAGAATTCCTTTGTAGGGAGGGGAAAACGCATCGCATAACCCTGATCTTTGACCGCTCTATGGCGGGCTTCTGAGAGCCAGGGCCTAGAAGGAGTATCTAAGAAGGAGATCGATATGGCCAAGATAGCGATTGTAGGCGCTGGAGCGGTGGGCTCGACCGTGGCTTATGCAGCGATGATCCGCGGCCTAGCCACCGAACTGGTTCTCATAGATGCCAGAAGGGAGAAAGCGGAGGGGGAGGCTATGGATTTGAACCATGGCTTGCCCTTCGTTCCTCCGACAGAGATCTGGGCCGGCGACTATGGCGATTGTCAAGGGGCCGAGATCGTGGTCTTAAGCGCTGGGGTCTCCTCTCTGCCAGGAGAGAGCCGACTAGATCTCTTGGCGAAAAATAGCGCCATCTTTCAGGAGATAATACCCCAGGTCGCCCACTACAACAATGAAGGGATCTTGCTCGTCATAACCAACCCCGTAGATGTGCTCACCTATTTGACCGTCAAACTCTCCCGTCGGCCGCCTAATAGGGTCATCGGTTCAGGAACGGTCCTCGATAGCGCTCGCTTCCGTTACCTTTTGAGCGAGCATTGTGGGGTAGACCCCCGCAATGTGCACGCCTATATCATTGGCGAGCACGGGGATAGTGAGGTGGCTGTGTGGAGCCTGGCTAACATCTCCGGTGTGCGCCTGGAAGAATATTGCCTCGTCTGTGATCGAGGGTGCACTCGGGCGGAAAGGGAGGAGATCTTCCAGAGAGTACGTCGAGCGGGTCCCGAAATTATAAAGCGCAAGGGTGCTACCTACTACGCCATTGGTCTGGCGGCCACAACCGTCATGGAGAGCATCCTGCGCGACCAGAAGAGCGTCCTCCCCGTCTCCAGCCTCTTAGAGGGACAGTACGGGCTCCGTGAGGTATGCCTGAGCCTGCCCTCGATAGTGGACCGGGGCGGAGTGGAGAAAATCCTCGAACTCCCCTTGAGTGAAATCGAGATAGAGGGGTTGAGGCAGTCCGCACGCATCTTAAAAGAAGCCGCTACTTCCTTGGGGCTGTAGCCCTAAAGGGCAACTGGGTAACTCGATCCCCCTTTCAGAAGAGGAAATGGAAGGGGGTTTTGCTACCTGGAGGCCTAAGAAGGGTCAGAACGGCCAATTAGGTTCGCCGCCTTTTCCTACCCCTTGGGCATCGCCTTGGCCAGCGTTGAAAAATGGATGGGCTTGGTACGATTTTACCATTGACCTATTCTCTTGAGCATACTAGAATGAAAACGATATGTGGTTAAGAACCTCGGTAGCCACTTTGCTCTTGAGCCTTCGGAAAGAGTTCACCCAGGAACTAGCCGATCTTCGCGACATCTTTCAACCCCGGATCGGGAAGGTGGAGAGGCTTTCTGGTAAGGGGTTACAGGAATTGGTTTCAGGGTTGGGTTGGCTCCTGCCCCGGACCCCGGCCCAGTGGACAGTGTTGCTCCTGAATTGGGCGCTCTTGCTTTTAGTGGTGGTTTTCTGGGTCGGTCATCGCTTGGGTCGTTCTGGACACCTTCTGATGGCAGGGGCAGGGGCTGCTCTCCTTATCCTTTACGCTTATTTCTATGACGTAGCCTTGGGGAAAGAGGTGCTCCTAGAACGTCCCCCCCGACCGCCTTTCATGCCTGTCCATAAGAGGAAATGGTTGGGTAGGGCGGTGAGGCTTCGCCATCGGCTCGATGTCCTTTGGATGGCTATCCGTAACGAGTTCACAGGGGAGATCGTTGTTCTGGGCCCTTATTGCCCCCGTTGTCGCCCCCGACAGAAACTCCTGGCCAGGGCGAGGAGGAAACCTTTGGGGCTTACTTGGTTCGGACGGCTTGCTTTTTACGAATGGCGCTGCTCCGCATGTGGTCAGAGATACCCTCGCCCTCCGCTGGATGAGGAAGAGATAGCGGAGGGGATTCGAAGGGAATTGAAAGAGGAAGAATGGTAAAAGGATGATCATCGAGACCCAAAACCTGACCAAAGAGTTCGGCTCTCTGCGTGCGGTTGATAGTCTTAACCTTAGGATCAGAGAGGGGGAGATCCTAGTTCTCCTAGGGCCCAACGGCGCGGGCAAGACGACGACCGTTCGTCTCCTGGCCTCCATCCTCAAGCCCACCTCCGGTCGGGCCACCATCGCTGGCTACGACGTTGTAGAGGAGGCCATGATCATCCGCCAGATGGTAGGTTTTCTGACCGAATTCCCGGGCCTATATCTCCGCATGTCCCTAGGTGATTATCTCGACTTCTTTGGGGAACTATATGGGATATCGAGAGAAAAACGGCGGCGTCGGAGCGAGGAACTGATGGAACGGTTCGGCGTCTTGGATGTGAGGGGGAAGCGCCTAGCTGAGTTCTCCAAAGGGATGCGTCAGAAGGTGGCCCTCATGCGGGCCCTGATCCATGAACCCCAGATCCTCTTCCTCGACGAGCCCACTTCGGCGATGGACCCTCATAGTGCCAAGATGGTGCGGGACCACATTTGCGGATTACGCTCCTCCTGGCATACTATCCTCCTTTGCACCCACAACTTAGCGGAAGCGGAGAGCCTGGCCGATCGTATAGCCATCATCAGTCAGGGGCGGATCATCGCCCTAGGGACGCCCTGGGGGTTGAAACGGCAACTTCTGGGGGCTCCCCTATTTGAGTTGCGCTTAGCCTCACCTCTAGATAGATTGCTCTCCACGGTGGGAGAATGGGTGGAGATCGAAGAGCATGGCCCTACCTGGTTCCGATATCGCACCCTCTTGTCCGAGGAGGTCAACCCTCTCCTCCTCCACCGTCTGGCCGAGGTAGGAGCGGAGGTGGTCGCCTTGAGCGAGGTGCCTCGTAGTCTGGAGGAGGTCTACCTCCGCATCGTGGAGGATGGGGATGGAGATACCCTCTCGGCTTAGAGTTAGCCCCCTGGCGATGAGCAAGGTAGCCAGCCAATCGTTGGCCAGGGCTTTGGTCATCACCAGGCGCGAGGTGTGCGACTCCTTCAGGGATTGGCGGATCGTCACCCCCATTTTGCTCCTCACCCTCATCTTCCCTTGGATAATGAGCCTCGCCTCCAGGGTGGCCGCTAACTTCGCTGTGGCCTATGGTGTGGCCGATAACGCGGCCACTATCGCCCAACAACTCGTGCCTTTCTCCCTTTTGATCGTCAGCTTCTTCCCCATCTCTTTCTCCTTGGTGATCGCGTTGGAGACCTTCGTAGGGGAAAGGGAGAGGAACACCTTGGAGCCTCTATTGGCCACCCCCATCTCAGATGGAGAACTCTACCTGGGCAAACTCTTGGCCGCTATGCTCCTGCCTTTAGTGGCCAGTTACCTGGGCCTCATCTTCCACCTCGTAGGGCTGCGCTGGACGACCGACTACCATATGCCAGCACAAGCGTTTTTACAGGTGGTGCTTCTCACCACTATGGAGGCTTTAGTGATGGTGGCTGGGGCTGTGGTGGTCTCTAGCCATACCACCAGCGTGCGCGCCGCCAACCTCCTCGCCAGTTTCATCATCGTACCCATAGCCCTCCTCCTCCAAGGGGAAGCGGTGCTTTTCTTCTGGATGCGGTATGATGTGATCTGGTTGATGATCCTCGGCCTGCTTATAGTCGATCTAGCCTTGGTGCGGACCGGCATTCGGATCTTCAACCGAGAAGAGATCCTGGCTCGCCAATACGACGAGCTCACCCTTTCTGGACTGCGGCGCTCTTTCAGCCGCTTTTGGTCCTCTCCGCCGGGCCAACTATCAGGCCTAGAGCCACACCCTCTCACCCTGGGCTCTCTCTACCGAAACCATCTGCCGAGGCTCCTCTCTCATTACCTATCTCCCCTCTCTGTGGTGTTAGTGGTGATGGCCGGGGGGCTTCTTATGGGGTGGGCTTTCGCCATAAGGTACCCTCTTTCCCAAGCGGGGGGTCTGGAAGGGTTGGTCAATTCCGACTTGGGCCAGGAATGGCAACATCTGGGAGTTCTGCCAGGCCTCAACGTCTGGGCTATTTTCATTCATAACGTACGAGCCCTTCTCATCGCCGCCTTCTTGGGGGTCATTTCTTTTGGCGCTGCTCCTCTTCTCTTGCTCCTCATCCCCTTAGGGATGGTGGGCTTCTTGCTTGGACAGGCGTCTAGTGTAGGCTACAGCCCCTTTATTACCCTTACGGCTTTTGTTCTCCCCCATGGCCTGGTGGAGATACCGGCCGCCTGGATAGCCACCGCCTTCGCCCTCAAAATGGGCGCTACCATCTTGGCCCCTCCCCGGGGCCTCTCCCTCGGCGAGGGCTTCTTGCTGGCTATGGTCAACTACTTGAAGATCTTCTTCCTCCTTGTGGTTCCCCTCCTCCTCCTCGCCGCCTTCCTGGAGGTTAGGGTCACCCCTCAGGTGGCTCTCTGGCTCTTGGGAGGCTGAATCATATTAACTTTCGCCCTATCGGTGGTATAATAGAATCGTAATCTCTGCTCTGAGAGGTAAATGGCATGGCTGACGTGGAGGGAAGGATCGAGGCTCTGCGGCGGCTCATCCGCTACCACGCTTACCGGTATTTTGTCCTGGACTCCCCCGAGATCTCGGATGCCGAATATGACGCCTTGGTGCGCGAATTAGAGGGGTTAGAGAGAGCCCATCCCGAACTCATCGCCCCCGATTCTCCCACCCAAAGGGTAGGGGCCCCGCCGGTGGAGGCCTTTGGAGAGGTGGAACACCGGGTTCCCATGCTCAGCCTGGATAACGCTTTCAACGAGGAAGAACTAAGGGCTTGGGAAAAGAGGATACGCAGGCTGTTAGACGAGAAGTTCGACTATGTCTTGGAGCCTAAAGTGGATGGCCTGGCCATCTCCCTAACCTATGAAGATGGCATGTTGGTGCAAGGCTCCACCCGGGGCGACGGCTTCCGGGGCGAGGATGTCACTTTGAATCTAAAAACCATCCCCAGCATCCCCCTCCGTATCCCCGTTCATGGCCATCTGGAGCCCCCGCGCCTCCTTGAGGTCCGTGGCGAGGTCTACATGCCCCTCGACCTCTTCCAGAAGATGAACCGAGAGAGGGAGGAGAGAGGGGAGAAGACCTTTGCTAACCCCAGAAACGCTGCTGCTGGCTCCGTCCGTCAACTCGACTCTTCTATCACCGCCTCGCGCCCCTTGAGCATCTGGGTCTATGGAGTGGGCCACTTCGAAGGGGTGGAACTGACCGCTCAATGGGAGAGCCTCAACTATCTGAAAGATCTGGGTTTCAGGATCAGTCCCGATATATCTTTCCATAAACATTTGGAAGAGGTTGTTGAGCGGCTTAGATACTGGACGGAGAAGCGGGAAGACTGGAACTATGAAGCCGACGGCATGGTGGTGAAGATCGACTCCTTCGAGCAGCAAGATAGGCTGGGGGTAGTAGGGCGGGCCCCCCGCTGGGCCATCGCCTATAAGTTCCCCGCCGAGGAAGGCATCACGCAGGTTCTTGACATAAGGGTAAACGTAGGTCGCACCGGGACCTTAAACCCCTATGCGGTATTAGATCCTGTACAAGTGGGAGGGGTAACCATAAGCACGGCCACTTTACATAATTTTGACGATATGCGACGGAAAGATATAAGGATAGGCGATAGGGTGGTCATAAAGCGAGCGGGCGATGTGATCCCTCAGGTGGTGAAACCCCTCAAGGAACTCCGCACGGGAGAGGAGAGGCTCTTCGAGATCCCTAAGACCTGTCCCGTCTGTGGCGAGCCCGTGGAGCGCTCTGCAGATGAGGTGGCTGTCTACTGCGTCAACCCCTCCTGTCCAGCCCAGTTGGTGCGCCGGGTCGAATATTACGTCTCCAAGGGGGCCATGGATATAGACGGCTTCGGCTCCCGCCAGGCGGAGAGTTTCGTGGAACAGGGGCTCCTCAAGGATGTGGCTGACTTCTACTATCTGAAAGCGGACGACATCTTGAATCTAGAGGGCTTCGCCGAGAAGTCGACCCAGAACCTGCTTGAGGCTATCGAGGCCTCCAAGAGGCGACCCCTCTGGCGGCTCATAACCGCTTTGGGGATAAAGCATGTGGGGAGCACGGTGGCCGAGTTATTGGTTAAGCATTTCGCCTCGCTGGACGAACTCATGGCCGCCAGCGAGGAGAGATTGATGAGCATCCCCGGCCTGGGCCCCGAGACGGCCCATAGCATCGTCAGGTACTTCTCCGATAAGCGCAACCGCCAGGTCATAGAGAAACTAAGGCGGGCAGGGGTGAACATGAAGAGGCTGCCCGAAGAAGTGGCGGCGGTCGAGGGGCCTCTCTCTGGCCTCACCTTTGTCATCACCGGGACGCTCCCCACCATGAGCCGGGAGGAGGCTACCAGGTTCATCGAAGAGCATGGGGGAAAGGTCACCGGGAGCGTCAGCAGGAATACCGACTACCTCCTAGCAGGGGCCGACCCCGGCGGCACCAAGTACAGCCGGGCCCAGGAGTTGGGGATACCGATGATAGACGAAGAGGGGTTGAGGAGGATTATAGGAGGATGACTATGAAGACAGCAGACAGGCGCTTGTTAGTTGCCAAAGAAATGCTTAGCTATGGACGCACAGCAGATATTAAGAAGCCTATCGTCTTTACCCCCGACAAGGGTGCAGATGAATTTGTGAAATCAGATGCCTTAGCTTTTGTCTTTGGTGTGATACTGGACCACCACATTCCAGCTGAAAGGGCTTGGGCAAGCCCCTACGAGCTCCGCAGCAGACTAGGCCATTGGGATATTAGGCGAATAGCCAAGATGTCAGATGATGAGATTGAGAGGCTGTTTGGGATGCCACCCAAATTACATCGTTATTGGAGGGTTTGTGCTAGGCGGATTAGGAACGCTGGTCGACTTATCCTCCAATGGTACGATGGAGACGCTGAGAACATTTGGAGAGACAATCCGAGGTCAGACGATCTTCGGCGGAGGTTTGAGGAGTTCGATGGCATAGGGCAAAAGAAAGCCTCTATGGCAACCAATATTCTCGCCAGAGACCTAGGGGTACCAGTGCGGTTTCGTCAAGGTATTGATGTTTCGTATGACGCTCATGTTAGCAGGGTTTTTCTTCGATCGGGGTTAGTGCAGAAGGATAGCGAAGAAGCTGTTATTCAGGCAGCTCGAGAATTGAATCCCGACTATCCTGGGGAACTAGATTTACCGGCGTGGCTAATAGGGAGAGAATGGTGTCATCTGACCAATCCTGCCTGCGACAATTGCGCTCTAGTTACCGTCTGCCCCAAGGTAGGCATATAGAAGCAAGTTCGTAGGACAGGTATGGAAACCCGACCTACAGACGTTCAATGTAGCGTCGCAGTTCATCTGCGACGTTTTTTCGTCCGAGATAAACTCGGACGCTACAGAACAAGGTCCTTTGGCTATTGACAGGGATGATTATGTATGGTATGATACGGACTAGAGCAAATGTTCTCTCGACATAAGGCTTTTCTGTAAACAAAGGATAGGAGGCTACGACGATGAAGATCAAACTCAAGGACATCAAGCCCTCTCCCAAGCCCATAAGTAGCGAATGGGATGAAAAGGAGATGGAGGAGCTCAAGAAGAGCATCGCCGAGCAAGGGCTCATTGAGCCTATTTTGGTGCGCCCTTTGGACAGAGAGTATGAAATTGTCCACGGGCACCGCCGGGTCGAGGCTATGCGCAGACTGGGTTGGAAGGAGTGCGAGGCCATCGTTGAGGGCATGGAGTAACCGATGCCAAGTTCATCGCAAAGCGTCTCAAAGAGGGTCGGCACCCAGATGCCTACAAGCGCATAGATGATGCTGCTATGGAAGCTGCTGATGCCATTCTTCAGGACAGAAGGGAAATATCCCTAGCGGAGGCACTATCAGCGGCAGAACGGGAACTTCGGGATGCGCGGCTTCTCCTGGAAGCCGCTGAAATCCGTGCGCTCTTGGATGAATATGAGTAGTCAGTTTGGTGGCAGGTTTCTATCCCTGCCTCGTTCAACGTAGCGTCGCAGTTCATCTGCGACTTTTTTTCGTCCGAGATAACTCGGACGCTACAGAATAGGGTTCTTTGGCTATTTGACGGGGAAAGGCACTGATGTTATCCTTACCCCGCCATCTCAGAAACGCCTCCGTTGATATTTGGGAAGCGCAAATCTTAGCCTGGGAGGAGAAAACGTGACCCAAGAGGAAAAGAGAGCCGAGGGAGAGATCACGGAGGAACTGAAGCGGCTGGGGAAGCAACTTCATACCACCGCAAAGGCTGCTTGGGAGAGCGAAGAGAGACGTGAGATTGAAGCCGAAATCGTAAGCGGCCTGAAGGCCCTTTCCGCTGAGATCGAAAAGACGCTCAAGGAGTTCCGAACCCACCCTGAGGGTCAGGCCTTAGAGGCCAGGACTCGTGAACTGAAGGAGAAGGCCCAAAGCGGAGAGTTGGGCAGGGAAGCGCGTCGGGCCTTTCTGGAAGCCCTCCGCCAGATCAATGCCCAATTGGATAGCCTTCAGAAATCCTGGAGCCCGGCAGAGAAAACCGAAGAAGAGGAGTAACCCAAAAGTAGAGGAGGCCCTGGCTTGTCCTGACGAAGGAAGGGTGGCCTCCCGTTTTGCGGGCGGGGACAAGCCCCGCTCTTGACCCCCCGGTGAACCCGTGATACCCTTTTTCCCATGGTCGAGCATCTACCTTCCCCTGACTCCTACAGCGCCCCTGTGTATTATACGAGCCGCGGGCGGACGACTGCCCAGAGAAGTGTCACCAGCAACACGGCGCCGAAAGAGGCACCACAGGGGAAGGAAGGGGGCACGCTGACAGGGGTAGGCGTGGGCAACGCTGCGGTGGGGGTGACCGGCCCAGGGGTAAGTGTGGCGGCGGGCTCCCCTCGTGGCGCGGTGGGCAGTGGGATCTGTGTGACCGTGGCGGGGGCGGGCATCATCGGCGTGGGAAGCGTGTCCACCGGATAGCCCAGCCACTCCCGCCAGGCCATCTCGAACTCAATAAGGTCCATTCCCAGCGTCAGTTGTAGCGTTTCCTCCATCGGGTGGTTGTCGGCCAAGGTCAGGATCACCTCGCCCAGTTTCTCTTCCCCGTAGGCGTCGGCGATGAAGGCGGCCAGGCTGTACGCCTCGGCATACCAGAGGTCAATGGCGTCGTGGGCCAGGCCGCTGGCCTGCGTGGCCATGTGTCGCAGCGGGATAAGCGTGCCGTCAGCGGCGGCCTCTGCGACGCGGGCCATCTCGCGACTGTGGTCGGTGCGCTCGTTGTAGACGGCGATCCCTTCGTTGAACCAGGTGGGTACCTGCACCCACGTATGGCGGAAGATTTCGCTGTAGAAGATGTGGGCCAATTCGTGAGGCACAGTCTCGTAAACGAGCCACACTCGGTCAGTGGCCCACTGGACTGTGATGCCGGAGAAGGTCTCCCCACCGACCCATTCCTGGCAGGAGTGAGGCGCGTAGAAGGCGCAGAAGTCGCGCTGGTTGTTGTAGATCACCACCCGCACCGGGCGCGCGGTCGTGATGCCCGTGATGGAGGCCACGTGCTCATACCCCTCGACGGAGGCCTCGAACAGCGCGGAGCCGAAGTCGGCTGGCTGGTCGTACCAATAAACGATTACCTGTTCATCGCCCAATGATCGCCAGTCGTGGGTGTGATCGGTGTAGTCGGTGTACACCGGCGTGGTGGTGAGTTCGTTTCCGGCGCTATCGGTGATCTGCCAGTAGTAGGTGACCTCGATAAACGGCGGTACGGTCTCGCCGGCGGTATCCCAAACGTGGGTGAGGGTCACTTCGGAGGCTGGGGTGAAAGGTTCGGGGAGGCCCAGTCTTTCCGCTTCGTCCCACCCCACTTGGTAATGGACGACGGCGTCTGAGATCTGCCCGGCGTCGCTCCGCACCTGGATAGTGAAGATGAGGTTGTCGGGGAAGTGGCTCTCGACAGACTGGGAGATGACCCGAATGGCGGGTGTCGGCGCGGTAATGGCCGTTGCGACAAGCAGCAAGACAACGAAAGAGAAGGCTGTTCTTGGTCCGTCATGGCTCAACTTCATAATGCTATACTACATCAAAAATACAGTAAAGCCAACCCGCAAAGGGGAGTGTCGCCGTTACTTGACCCCTTAGGGAAGCCGTGGTACCCTTGTCGCCATGGTCGAGCAACCATCCTCTCCTGATGCCTACAGCGCCCTGGAGCAGCGCTTCCGCGAGCCTGCCCGGGCGCTCCTTATGCGAATCTATCACCCTTTGGTGTTCCTTTTAGCCTGGTTGGGCGTCTCTCCCAACCTTGTCTCTTTCCTTCAGATCCCGCTAGGATTTCTCATAGTCATAATGATTAACCCCCACCCCCGTCTTTCTTTCCTCCTCATGGTGGCCACTATTGTCGTAGATGGCATAGATGGGGCTCTGGCCCGTCATCTGGGCCGCTCTAGCCCTTTTGGAGCCCTCTGGGATGGTTTCTGCGACCATGTAAGGGAAATACTCGTCATCGCCGGTTTGGCCTGGGTAGGGGCTCTTGATGGCTTCTGGGCCGCCCTTTACGGCCTCGCCTATCCGGGGATAAACATAACCCTCTCTCTCTGCAACCACTATAAGACCCCTATCCCCCTGGCCATCAAGACCTATATCACCGCTTACCCGTTCATACTGCTTTATCTATGATGGGGCATAAATTTGCTCAACTGGGGGATAGGTTTCTCTGTCCTGAGCATGGGGGTTACTATCGCCTGGGGAGCATGGCTCCTACGCCGAGCCCTGGAGTGAGATGAAAAGAGTAATAAGATATGGGCCTCTATTCCTTATAGGCTTGGCTATCTTAGCCATCCCTGATGCTTATGAGGGGCCGCTCCTCTTAAGGCTGAGCGAGGGCCACGCTATCAAACTGGTCGACGCTATCGGGCTAGTCTTCATCATCCTAGCCACAGCCTTCTCATTGAGAGCGTTCAGGGAGACTTAATCTCTCTGCCTGCTCTAGCCACCTGTATACTTCGTAACTTAAGAGGACCTTGGGCACGTACTCCCTCGTTTCGTATAGGCCTATCCAACGGAAAAAGTCGGCCTTCTCTTGAATTAGAGGGTTCTCCTTCCACTTATTCACGTTCCCCGGCCCGCCGTTATAGCCGGCCACCGCATATTCTATATCTCCCTGGAAGTAATCGAGTAGATGGCGGAGATACCAGGCTCCCAGGCGTATATTCATACCAGGGTCGAATATCTCCGTGGGGTCTATCTCTACCTGCATCTGCTGGACGATCCAATCTCGGGTGGAAGGGATGATCTGCATCAGCCCCTGGGCATAGGCGCGGGAGATTGCCTCCGGGTCGTACCTGCTCTCCTCTCGCATGATGGCGTAGAGAAGGAGGGGGTCGAGATCGAACTCTCTAGCCGTTTCCTCCACCTCTTGAAGGAAGGGTTTAGGATAAGCCAGCCTCCAAAGGGGGAGGGGAGCAGCATCCAAGGTATTAAGCGCTTTGCTGGCAATACTTTGAGCATCTCGCAAGAAGCCCCGCTCCGCCAACGCCTCGGCCATGGCTAACTCCATGGCTGGGCTCTGGCTGAAGCGGGCGGCGAAGAGGAGTTCCCTATGGGCAAAACGGTCGAGCCCCAAGAGTTCCAGGGCTTTCACCTTCTCCAAGATGGCTTCGCCATCGGGAGGAAGAGAAGCCACGACGGGGGAGAACCCCCGGTTCTGAGCCAAGAGAGCAAAGTAATTAGGCTCCAATTCCTTGAGAAGAGCGGAGGCTTCCTCTAAAGCCTCAGGATCCCCCACCCTTTGGGCCAAGATGTAGGTGCGATAAGCCGCATCGTCGGCCAAGAGGGTATCTGAGCGGGCCAGGCGGGAGTAGAGGGGCAACGCTTCCTCTGTCCATCCCTCCCCTTCCAAGAGGGTGGCCCCCCTCCACCAGCCATAGGGGTAAGAAAGGCTTTGGTACATCTCCAAAGACTTTTCTGGATCAAGAGCCTCCAAGATCTCCGCCTGAGCGAGTAAACTCTCCGCACTCTCTACCTTCTGGTACTCTTCTAAGGCTTCCTCGACATAGCCCAGACGGGCGAGGGTCCGCGCCAAGCCCAGACGCGCTTCGCCATCCTCTGGATTTCTCTCCAGCCAGGCTTCATATTCACTTCTAGCCTCCTCATAACGCCCCAGCCCCTCCAAAGCCCTGGCTCGTTGCGAGTTTGGCCCCTCTACCAAGCGGAGGGACTCCAAAGCGTCGCTGAAGTAAAGAGCGGCGTTTAGATCAGCGGCCAGGACGAGGGGATCGGTGGCGCTCCTACGCATATCGACAAAGGCAGCAGGATACGAAGAGAGGAGCACCTTATATTCCTGATATGCCTCCCCGGTTCGTCCTTCCTTCTCCAAGTAGCGGGCGAACTCCAGGCATAGGGCCGGGGAGTTCTCCAGTTCTAGGGCCTTTCTATATTCACCTTCCGCTTCCTTGTCTCCTAGGGAAGCGTAGTAGCGGGCCAGGATGAGATGAGCCTCGAAAGCGACCGGGCTGTGGGGGCGATAGTCGATTATACTCTTCAATTCTTGGACTGCTTCCACATCGGGCATGGCGGCCCGGGCGCTAGCCAGGAGAAAGTATTCGCTTATCTCCGGGAAACCCTCGCGCAAGCGGCAATAGAGGGCCTGGGCGGTGGCGAGATCCGCCTCTTGGGCTTCCTCATAGAGGAGTTGGGGGGGCCCAACGGAAGCCCTTTGCACCGGCAAGGTCAAGATGGCCAGGCCTAAGAAGGTTATGGCCGAAATTATAATACGGCGCAGACAACCCATCTCATCCACCCACTATCCGAAAAGCGTAGAGCCGCGCGTCGAGGGAACCCACATACAAGAGGTCCTCGTAGATAACGGGAGTAGAGAGATCGCCCCGCGTGGGGTACCTCCAAACGAGGGTGCCGCTCTTGGCTTCTAGAGCGTACAATTTGTTATCATCGGAGCCGAAGAAAAGCATCCCTTCGAAGATGATGGGGGAGGAGCGGATAGGCCCCTCGGTGCAGTAGTGCCAGCGAGGCTCGCCCTTTTTGGCCTCCCAAGCATAGAGACAGCCATCGTTGGAGCCCACGTAGATGACACTATCCTCGACCAGGGGTAAGGAGTCGATGGCGAAGCCCGCTTCCTGCACCCAGGCCAGGCTACCATCCTTCGCCTGAAGGGCGTAGAGATGCCTATCCTCAGAGCCCACAAAGACCCGCCCTTGGTATAAGGCAGGAGAAGAACGGACAAAGCCTTCGGTCCGAAATCGCCACTTGAGGTCGCCGGTTCTAGTGTCAAGCGCGTAGAGGTAGTTATCGTCGGAGCCGAAAAATATAGTCTCTCCCTCTAGGGTAGGGGAGGAGTTAATGGGGCCCACCGCCCCCCACCGCCAGGCTATCTCCCCGCTCTCAGCCTGAAGGGCATAGAGGTATCCATCGGTGGAGCCCACATAGATAAGGTCGCCGGCTGCTGTCCCAGAAGAGGTGATCCATCCCTCGGTCTCGTACCTCCACCTTAACTCGCCTGTCGCGATCTCTAGGGCATAGAGGCTATGGTCCCAAGAGCCTACATAGACCAGATCGCCCCACACGAAGGGGGAGGAGAGGTTATCCTGGGCTTGAAAGCGCCAACGGAGGTCACCGGTCTGGGCGTTGAGGGCGTAGAGGTAGTTATCGTCGGAGCCTACGAAGACCAAACCCTGAGCCACAACAGGGGTGGAACGGATATAGTCACCTGTCTCATATGCCCAGGCCCACTTGAAAGAGAAAGAGGGAGAGGGGGGTAGGCCGCTCCCACAGCCCAGAAGAAGGAAAAGGAACGCTACTATGAGACGAACTCTCATCTGGTCACCTGCCAGACCAGGGGATGACGCGGTGAATCAGGGGCGGAGGCTCTACAGGCTCCTTACTCCAGGCGTAGCCACCCAAGAGGCCCGATTCCGCCTCCTGGGCTGCCTCCTCGCTCCGGGCATGAACGGTCAAGATCTTTTCCCCCTCTTCCACATGATCGCCGATCTTCCTGTGTAGGACAATCCCTACCGCGTGGTCGATGGGCTCTCCTTTCTTGGTTCGCCCTGCGCCCAGCCTCATAGCGGCCATACCCACCTCTTGGGCATCGAGGGCCGCGATATAGCCGGCACGGGGTGCCGTTACAGGGTGCTGGAGAGAGGTTCGAGGGAGGAGCATCGGCTCGTCAATGGGTGCTGGATCACCCCCCTGGGCCACCACCAGATCCTTGAGCTTCTCCAACCCTCTCCCTGACCGGAGAGCGGCCCTTAGGGCCTCTTGGGCCGCTTCTTCATCATAACTACCGGTCAGCATGAGCATCTGAGTGGCGATTACCAAGCAATGTTCCCCGAAATCCGGGGGGCCAAAGCCTTTCAAAGTGTCGATCGCCTCCTGCACTTCTAGGGCGTTTCCCACCGCGTAGCCCAACGGTTGGCTCATATCCGATATGACGGCCGAGACTCTTCGTCCTACCCCTTCCCCGACCTCCACCATCGCCTGAGCCAACGTAAGGGCTTCTTCCTCGCTTTTCATGAAAGCCCCTTGTCCCACCTTGACATCGAGGACGATGCCATCGGCTCCAGCGGCCAACTTCTTGCTCATGATGCTGGAGGCGATGAGGGGGATGGACTCTACCGTGGCCGTAACATCGCGCAAGGCGTAGAGCATCCCATCGGCGGGAGCCAACTCCTCCGTCTGTCCCGCCACTACGATGCCGTGCCGAGCCAAGTTGCTTAAGAAGCGCTCTATATCCAGTTGAGAGGTGAAGCCAGCGAAAGACTCCAGTTTATCCAATGTCCCCCCGCTGAAGCCCAAGCCTCGACCTGATATCTTGCCTACGGGCACGCCGCAAGCGCTCACCAGAGGGGCTACCACCAGAGTTGTCTTGTCGCCTACCCCACCTGTGCTATGCTTGTCTACCACGAAAGGAGCCACCCCTTTGAGGTTCAAGATTTGTCCAGAACGGGCCATGGCGTCGGTAAGAGATATCGTCTCCTCTTTGCTCATCCCCTGAATATAGACCGCCATGAGCCAGGCGGCGGCCTGGTAGTCTGGTATCTGGCCTCGGGTGAACCCCTGGATGAAGAAATCTATCTCCTCTTTCGATAGAGGCAAGCCGTCCCGTTTCTTGGCGATGATATCTTGTGCGCGCATGGCTAAAATATACCACCTGGCAGGACTCTTGTCTAGGGCGATAGAAGGGGCACGACAATCATAGTAGTCCGGTGGGGTTGACAAAGATAGAAAAATCCGGTAGTATATAGATGAATATAAAACTATCGATATATCCGGGGGATGAGTGAGTATCAGTTGTGTGGAGTTCTGTAAGGCGCTCTCCGACGAGACGAGGCAGTCGATCCTTAAGATGCTCCAGGGGGGCGAGATGTCGGTGGGGGAGATCGTGGAAGCATTCAACATCAGCCAACCTACCATATCTCACCACCTGAATGTGCTGAAAAATGTGGGACTGGTCTCTAGCCGTAAGGAGGGGAAGCAGATATTCTATTCTATCAACCAGGAAAACGTAGAAGAGTGTTGCGGCAAGATGGTAGCCAAGTTCTGCGTGGAGTTGCCATCACCAGAGTAAAGGTATAAGAAAGTCAAGAGGTGATCGATCTCTATCTCAAGGCCGTTCTTCGCGAGTGGGAAGGCTCACGATTTGGCTGTCCTTACCTGGCTGGTTGAGGGTATGCTTCCCGTAACGGGAGGGGAAGGTGATTGACAAGAAAGGGATCAAGGAAATCGTTCGTCGGCGTTATGGAGAGATAGCAGCCAAGGCTAAAGGAGAAGGGGCGACTAGTTGTTGCCCTTCCTCTAGTTGTTGTACCTCAGAGGAGGCCTGTAGCGCTCTGGCCCTCTATTCGCCACAGGATCTCTACGGGCTGCCTTCTAGCGTCACGGAGATGGCTATGGGCTGTGGCAACCCCACCGCCATAGCGGGGCTCAAGCCCGGAGAGGTGGTCTTGGATCTGGGGAGTGGAGGGGGGATAGATGTCTTTCTGGCAGCCCGGCAGGTGGGCCCCACTGGCAAGGTTATCGGCCTGGATATGACCCGGGAGATGATCGATTTGGCGCAAAAGAACGCCCAGAAAGTGGGAGCCCAGAACGTGGAGTTCAGACTAGGGGAGATGGAAGATATGCCCATTGAAGATGAATCTATCGACGTTATCATCTCTAACTGCGTCATCAACCTCTCTCCAGATAAAGATAGGGTCTTCTCCGAGGCCTACCGGGTGTTGAGACCAGGGGGGAGGATGATGATCTCCGACCTGGTGACGGAGGGGGACCTGCCCCCCGTGGTGAGACAGAGCGTGGAGGCCTGGGTGGGCTGCGTGGCCGGGGCCTTGGACAAAAGGGATTATCTAGAGAAGATCGAGGCCACAGGCTTCGTGGACCTTAAAACGAGGGTAGAGGAGTTCACCTACCCAGGAGGCGCAGATGCCGAGGAGGAGATCTACCAATGGGTCGTACATATCGATGTGGAGGCCCACAAACCCGCCTAGGGGGCAACGGATAGGGTAGAAGGAGAATGGAGCCCCACCTCTTTGGTATCCCTGTCTTCGTGTAGTCACAGCTTCCAAAACACCAAAATTATAAAAATACAAGAAAAGTTGTTTTACACTATACGAAACTTTGACGGAAGGTTAGGAGGCACCTTTGCCAAGAGAGATAACGCTTCCCATAGAGGAGCCTATCGAGCACGGCCTCTTAGTGGGGGTAGAACTTAAACGGGCGAAGTCGATCTGGCGAGTGGAGGACTCCCTTGCGGAGTTGGCTCAGTTGGCTCGCACGGCAGGGATCAAGGTGGTGGGATCTACTATCCAGCGTCTCGACCACCCGCGTCCCGCAACGCTCATCGGCAAGGGAAAAGTGGAGGAACTCAAGGCCCTTAAGGGCGAACTAAAGCCTGATGTGATTATCTTCGATGAGGAACTCTCCCCCCGCCAGCAACGGAACCTAGAGGAGGAACTAGACCTCAATATCGTCGACCGTACAGCCCTCATCCTGGACATCTTCGCCAAACATGCTCGCACCCATGAGGGAAGGCTCCAGGTCGAATTAGCCCAATACGAGTACCGGCTACCCCGACTGACCCGTCTTTGGACCCACCTGGCACGCCAGGTAGGGGGCACTGCGGCCCGTGGCGGCCCTGGTGGCGTAGGAGTGAGAGGGCCCGGGGAGACCCAATTAGAGACTGACCGACGAGAGATAGGGCGAAGAATAGCCCATCTGAGGCAGCAACTGGAGGAAGTCCGCACCCATCGTCGTCTCTATCGCCGGCGACGTCGTCGGGCAGCCATCCCGGTTGTAGCCATCGTGGGCTACACCAACGCCGGGAAATCCACCCTCTTGAACGCTCTGGCCGGCTCGCACATCTTGGTGAACGATAAGCTCTTCGCCACCTTGGACCCTACTACGCGGCGCGTGCCCCTTCCCAACGGACGAGTGGCCCTTTTCACCGACACCGTAGGCTTTATCCAGAAACTCCCCACCCAACTCGTGGCCGCTTTCCAAGCGACCCTGGAAGAGATCACGGAAGCTGATCTCCTCCTCCATATCCTCGACATAACACATCCCCACGTCCGGGAGCAAAGCCTAACCGTGGAGGAGACCCTGAGGCAGATAGGAGCCGATGATCGGCCTCTGGTGACCGCTCTCAACAAGATAGATCTTCTTCCCTCTTGGGACAACTCGCCAGTTCTACGAGAGATCGCTCGTCGCTACCCCAACTGTGTGCCTATCTCAGCGCTCCAAGCCATAGGTCTGGACCTCCTGCTCAGGCGGGTAGAAGAGGTCCTAGAGGAAGAGTTGATCCCTCTAAAACTCCTCCTACCGCACGGAGAGAACAACCTCTTAGGCCTCTTCCACCAGCGTGGCCTCGTGAAACTGGAAAGATACACGGAACAAGGCATAATCATAGAAGGCAAACTACCCCAGGAGTTAGAGGCCACATTCGCCAAATACCTCATATAGCTCTTTGTGCAGACCCCCCCAGTCTTAGGGTAGGGGGCTGTAACTCCTTTTTATTATTTCACACTATATATCTTATGTAAAAACTCGTTTCACCCCATATTATCAGTTTGACATAACTGCAAGGGTTGCTTCACCGGATGGATCTTTACAAGAATAATCGGGCAACAATGCATTTTAGTTAACTTGCTCCGCATGGCAAAGAGTGATAGAATTTGACAAAAGGGACGCTCAAAAATTATGTCAACAATTCTGGCGGGCGATAAAACCTTCCGATGGCTGACCTTGATTCTCCTAGTATCTATCGTGGCCGCTGCTTGCTACCTCGTGGGGTTTGCTTCCCAAGCGATTCCCGCCTATCTAGGAAAGGCAGAAGAGAGCGAAATCTTTCACCCCAGGGCGGAGGAGCCATCTGAGTTCGCGGTCTACTGGGAGGCGTGGAACCTGGTGAAGGAGAATTTCTATGGAGAACTGCCCGATGCCAAGACCCAGGCCTACGCCTCCATTCGAGGGATGCTCGCCGCCCTTGGCGACCCAAATACTTTCTTTATCGAGCCTCCAGATCGGGAGATAGAGGAAGCCCAGTTCAAGGGTCGATATGGAGGCATCGGCGCCGAATACACGATGAGGGACGGCTACCTAGTCGTGGTGACGGCCTTCCCGGACTCTCCCGCAGCCAAAGCAGGGATCCGTCCTGGCGACACAATCGTCGCTGTGGACGGGACTGAACTCTTCGGTCTCTCTCAAAATGAAGCCATCCTACTCATTCGAGGGCGAGTAGGTACCAAGGTAGTACTGACTATCCGAAGGGAAGGTGAACCGGAGCCCTTGATCCTCCAACTCACTCGTGAAGAGATCGAGCCGCCCACGGTCACCTGGGAGTTGAAAGAGGAGGGAATCGGCTACGTCAAGTTATCTTTCTTTGGCGATCGCACGAATGGGGAACTACGACGCGCCCTTACTCAACTGCAAAGCATGGGCGCTACCAGCCTGATTTTGGATCTCAGAAATAACCCCGGCGGCCTCATCGGGGCGGCAGTGGACGTAGCCAGCCAGTTTGTCGACGGTGGCGTTATCCTCTACCAGAGGGACGCCCAAGGGAACGATCAACCTTTTCCGCCCAAGAAAGGTGGCCTAGCCACCGAGACCCCTCTTGCCGTCTTGGTCAACGGTGGTACGGCCAGCGCCGCCGAGATAGTGGCCGGAGCCCTCAGCGATCACGAGCGCGCTGTCCTCATCGGCGAGAAGACCTTCGGCAAGGGCTCAATCCAGACAGTTCATGAACTTAGCGATCGCTCCAGCATCCATGTCACCACCGCCCACTGGCTGACCCCCCAGGGTCACGAAATCGAGGGGGCTGGCCTTATCCCCGATCTCGAAGTTCCCCTGACACAAGAAGATATTGACAGCCAACGCGACCCCCAACTCGATCGGGCTCTCGCATATCTGAGAAACCTCTTCCCCTACCCTGCATCGGGAAGGCTCCGATCGATAGATATTATGTCAACTAAGGGGGGTTTCTAGTGGCAAAAGCGGCCAAACTCACCGGATTCACTCTGCTCATCGTTTTCATCATCGCTGCCTTCTACCTTGCCGGCTCGGCAGCCGGTTTTGTCGTCGCCTCCCCGGTCATAGCGGAGAAGAGCGTAGCACCGCCACCAGCCCTAGAGGAAGAGTTCAGTCTCTTCTGGGAGGCTTGGCGGATCGTGGAGAACGAGTTTTACCGAAGGCCCGTCGACCCTAAGGAACTCACCTATGGGGCCATCAGGGGTGCTCTCTCCACGTTGGAAGATGAGAATACCGCCTTCATCACCCCAGAGCATATAGCCATCATTAGCGAGGATCTCACTGGAGCATTCGAGGGTATCGGGGCCTTGGTGGAGATGAACGAGGATGGACATCTAGTCATCGTCAAGCCCCTAGCGGGAACGCCTGCAGATCTGGCCGGGCTCAAGGGTGGAGATCTGGTCTTGGAAGTGGATGGGGTGGAGATCAGAGGGATGAACCTCATAGAGGCTATCAACCTCATCCGTGGCCCAAAGGGGACGACAGTCCGTCTCACTATCCGGCGGCAAGGGGTTCCCGAGCCCTTCGAGGTGGAGATCGTACGCCAGCGGATCGAACTCCCCACCATAGAGTACCGCCTCTTGAATGGCGAGATAGGGTACATCAAACTCAACGAGTTCAACTCCCAAGCCCCTCGACAGTTAAGAGCGGCCCTCATAGACCTTTTGGCTAAAAAGCCTCGGGGGTTGATTTTAGATATGCGTGATAACCCTGGTGGGCTGGTTACGGCGGCCATCGATGTGGGGAGCGAGTTCATCGCCGAAGGCGTCATCATGTCCGAGATGGGCAAAGATATAGAAGAAGATTATGAGGCTCAAGGCGATGGCCTGGCCACGGAAATCCCCTTGGTCGTCCTGGTGAATGGGGAGAGTGCCAGCGCCTCGGAGATAGTCGCGGGGGCCATACAGGATTACAGGAGGGCCATCCTCATCGGTGAGAGGACTGTGGGCAAGGGCTCGGTCCAAGTTCAGCACCAGTTGAGCGACGGCTCAGGTTTACGCATCACCGTGGCTCATTGGTTCACCCCCTACGGCCGGCTCATAGAGGGAGAGGGGCTCATCCCCGATATCGAGGTCTACATCACCGATGAAGATCTGGCTAGAGGCCTAGATCCCCAATTGGAACTAGCCATCGATTACCTGGAGAGATGACGGAGAAAGTTATTGTCCTCAATAGGAAGGCCCGCCACGACTATTTCATCGATGAGACCTATGAAGCGGGGCTGGCCCTCACCGGCGCGGAGATAAAATCGATCCGGGCTGGTCGCGTGAACCTTAAGGATAGTTACGTCCTGATCAGGGGTGACGAGGCTTGGCTGGTGGGCGTTCACATAGCCCCTTACAAAGAGGCCGGCCGCCAAGGCCACAACCCCAAAAGAGACCGGAAACTTCTCCTCCACCGGGATCAGATAAACCGCCTAACAGGCAAGGTGCAAGCGAAAGGCTACACCATCGTTCCCTTGCGCCTCTATCTGAAGGATAACTATGCGAAGATAGAGATTGCCTTGGCCAGAGGGAAGAAACTCTATGATAAGAGGCGGGATATCGCCGAGAGAGAGGCCCAGCGGGAGATGGAGCGGGCTTTGAGCCGCGGGAAAACCAGGGGTGGCAAGTAGTCTCCAATTGGCCCTCGGCCTCCTTATCCTCGTGGCCTCTTATACCTTGGGCCCCAAAACAGCCCTCTTCCATTTTCACATCATCTTCCCCTTAGGGGTATGGCTCCTCTGCGACGGCCTCAACTTCCGCTTTACCGGCCGTTCCACTCTCCATGGCCCCAGAAGAAAGGTCTTGGCCATGATCCTCTGGGGCGCTCTCTTCGGCCTCTTTTTAGATTTCCAGATGGTCGCCGTCACCAAGATACTCCGCTATTTGTCCGTTACGGCCCCCCTCCTGGCCCTAGGGCTCTATATAGGCTGGGGCTTCTGCCTCCCCGCCATCTATGAATCGTATCGGCTGGCTTCCCTCCTGACCCGAGGCTTCACCAAGAGAGCCCTCGTCCCTACCAGATGGCGGAAGGCTTTACTTTCCACCTCTGGACCAGTGGGGATGATCCTTTTTGCCTTCCCCCTTTTTGCCTTTCTCTATCTAGATGCATCTGGCCCCCTCATCATCCCTGCGTTTGCTGGCCTTTGGCTTCTCTTGGAGTACGGGATATATAGAAGAAGAGGGTCGAAAGGGCTCCTAGAAAGCCTCCTAGAGGGCTTCTGGAGCCCCCTAGCGGCCTTGACCTTAGCCTCCATGACCTTGACCCTTATCTGGGAGGGTCTAAACGCTCTCATGGGCTCTTGGCGGTACCAAAACCTCTTCTGGCTTGAGCCGCGCCTTCTGGGTGTCCCTCTGGTGGCATTTTTCGGCTACTTTTGGTGGTATCTCCTCTTCCTTTCCCTCCATCAACTGGTTTCCGGAGACGAAATCTGGTACTAAGCTAGGAAGGTCACCGCGCCAGAATTCCACTAGCTTGTATCGAAAGTCCGCGTATGTCCCACATAAAAGCAACACAAGGCTACAATTGGTTGCAGCCTTGTGTTCCTCTTTGCCAGCTGTCATAGATTTGCGCTGGCATCAAGCCCCCTAGTCAACTGCGTTATCAAAGGAAAAACACACTCAGCAAGTGAAGAACAATGTGAAGAAGGTTGCGTACCCACAGATACGCTACCCTTATACCATCCCGGCGAGTCCCGCCTACTCGTGGTGCTTAGGTCTTCGAGCCAAGTATGCTACGGCAATGCCCAGCAAGCCCCCGACGGCTATGCCTGGACCCGCTATGCTCGCGCCGAGACCAAGCAGCGTTCCGCCTACCGCTCCCAAAATGGCTCCGGCAGCCGCTCCCACCGCTGCACCCGTATTGATCTCTAAAGCGGGAATGGAGGAATGGGATTCGGTCTTGGTCTTCCCCGCTGAATCCGATTTCGACTTCTCGGCCATCGTAGCCTCTCTCTTTTCCATTCTCATAGAATTCACCACCCGAAATAGGTTATGATACCCATACCTAGCGCAAGGAAGGCGAAGATTGCTGATGGAAGCACATGAAACAGCCCTATGGACTTATTTTGGACTCTAAGCTGGATGACGCCTCCGTACCCCACGCTTGAAAACAATGCTACCCCTAGGTGTCCAAGCAAAAGCCACCCTCGCTGGGGATGTTCTAGGGTGAGGAGATCATACGAGGAGCTTGTCGACATTGCCACCGAGAACCAGTATAGTCCACCCACCTCTACAATTTTCACCCACGTGTCAGGCTTCAAGCCAACCACCAAAAGAAGAAAAGTTGCCACACCAGGAGGCACGATGACGGGAATTATGAATTTCAAGACAACCCAGATGAACATGAGTACTCCTCTCCTTAACGATTTCGTTAGTGCGAATCTTGCTGCTTGTGCTCCGTAGTTACCCATGTTCGCCACGAGTCTGCCTCACCATTGGACCGGCTAGCCAGCGTGGCAGAGCATATATCACTGCTTTTCGTGGCTCTTACGCCTCCCAACTGCATCGCGTCTCTACACCTCTACATGGCTTGCCCTCCTTTCCTCTTCACCCTCGAACAAAACAGTCGAGGCCTTGTGCGTGCAGTCCTTGACCAAATTCCGGCCATGAAGACTAAGCCTGGCTGTACCTCCGCAACCTAGTAAGAGTATCACGCGTACGTATCTGCCACGGTAAAAATCTGGTTTAAAAATGGGAAAAAACCGTATGCATTATAATTATAGCATATGGGCCATTAAATGAAGAGGAGGAAAATGGTACTAGCAACGACGAGGATGATGGTACTAGGAAAGAGGAGAAAAAAGAAAGACTATAGAGCGCTCGCGCCCCTCCCCCCACCGAGCCCCCTGTCAGAACTACTTACTGTATATTGTAGCATATATCACACCTCCTGTCAAGGGAGCAACATTACATTTCAGTGCAAGACCCTCCATCTCCACCCGGCCGACGCCAATTCCCCCCATGATTTTACTCACACGAGTTCAATAAGGGCCGTTCCAGCGCCAGCGTCTTCGCATAGTGCTTTGCAACAAGCTATCCCTCTTCGCATTTGCCAAAGGCCCAGACCTGGACTATACTCTCCTCAACGATCACACATTAGGAGGGCAAGATGGCTCAGGCAAAGATAGGGGTCATCGGCGGCAGCGGCCTCTACGAGATGGAGGGGCTCACCGATGTAGAAGAGGTGAAGGTGAATACCCCCTTCGGGGAGCCCAGCGATCTCATCGTCATCGGGACCTTGGAGGGGCAAAGGATGGCTTTTCTGCCCCGCCATGGCCGGGGACACCGCATCATGCCCTCTGAACTCCCCTCCCGAGCCAACATATACGCCCTGAAATCTTTAGGCGTGGAGCATATTATCGCCATCAGCGCCTGCGGGAGCATGAAAGAAGAGATCCACCCCTTGGATATGGTCATCCCGGACCAGATCTTCGACCGCACCAGGGGGCGTATCAACACCTTCTTCGGCGGGGGGATAGTAGCCCATATCTCTTTCGACGAGCCTTTCTGTCCCAACTTGAGCGCGCTCCTCTATCAATCGGCAAAACAAGCCGGGGCCAGGGTGCATAAAGGCGGGACCTATGTGATCATAGAGGGACCTTCCTTTTCTACCAAGGCCGAATCGCGCATCTACCGGGGGTGGGGGGTAGATATCATCGGCATGACCGTCCTGCCGGAGGCTAAACTGGCCCGAGAGGCGGAGATCTGCTACACCGTCCTGGCCAATGTCACCGACTACGACGTCTGGCACGCGAGCGAGGAGCCGGTGAGCGTGGAGATGTTGATCGATAACCTCCTCAAGAACGCAGAGATGGCCAAGGAGATCATCAAAAAGATCGTCCCCCATATCCCAGAGGCTCGCAACTGCCCCTGCTCCACCGCCCTAAAGAACGCCATCATCACCAGCAAAGAGCGCATCCCGGAGAAAGCGAAGAAAGATCTGGGACTCCTCATAGGGAAGTATTTATGATTCTCAGGCACTTCCCGAAGGGGAGTCGAGTTCGACTCCCCTTCCACTGCCAAGCAAAGTAGGGCAGGTTTCGAAACCTGCCCTACGCTTTGTTCTGAGCCAGCCCAATGGCGCATCTTTTTCATCGGCATCAAGGCTTATTGGTCAAGGGAATAGGCCACTATCTCGCACTCCGCTTCTCACCATAGGAGCGCCCTACTCTGGGTATCGTTGAACTCGCCAATTATTATCTTGTCGCCGAGCTCCTCCAGGGAAAGCGCCCTCTTGACGGTAATGGTCTTCTCCTTTAGCCATTCCATCATAGCCCAAGGGGATGGGAGTTCGTTGCGCCGGCCATATTGGGTGGGGCAAGGGCTCAAGACCTCTACGAAGGCAAAACCCTCATGTTCCAGAGCCCGGGCTAGGATATCGATAAGCACCTGCACATGATAGACGGTGTGGCGAGCCACATAGGTGGCCCCCGCCCCCAAAACCAGGCGACAGAGGTCAAAGGGGGGCTCGGGGTTCCCCCGGGGGGTGGTAACGGTGAAAGCCCCTCGAGGCGTGGTGGGGGTGACCTGTCCACCGGTCATGCCGTAGATGAGGTTATTGGCGCAGATCACCGTCAAACCGATATTCCGCCGGGCGGCGTGGATGAGATGATTGCCCCCGATAGAGGCTATATCCCCGTCGCCGCCGATAACTACCACCTTCAGTTCCGGCCGGAAGAGTTTGGCCCCCGTGGCGAAGGCGATGGGACGGCCATGGGTGGTGTGCAAGGTGTCAGCAGCGAAATGGGGACTGGGGATCCAGCCCGCGCACCCGATGCCGGAGACGAAGAGCATCTCATCTAAGTGCCATCCTGTCTTGTCGATGGCTCTGAGGATGGCCCCCATGAGGATGCCATGCCCACAACCGGCGCAGAAAGGGGTGGGGAAAGCCTGGGGACGAATACCAGATAGGGACAAGGCGACGTCATCTCTACTCCACATCCTCTTCCCACTCCTCTTCATCCTCCTCCCAGCCTTCCTCCTCTTCTTCCCACGCTGCCTCCTCCTCTTCCAACTCCTCCACCTCCATAGTGACACACCCCTCATCAGGGTAAATCTCTATCTCCGGAGAGGAGCAGATCCCCTCCTTCCAGAATTTGCAATCGTCTAGCCAGCATCTAACCCTAACCATCTCGCCTCCTTATTTGGTCCTGATCGTTTTCCACACTCATGAGGAGAACGACCCGCTTAGCGCCCTCAGTCCCATGAAGGGTAGAGATGATGGCTCTCATCACCGATCTGACTACTTGGCGCGCGAACTCAGTCCGCAAAGGCACCTCCCGCCCATCCACGATTAAAGAGAGCCTTGGGCCTCTGGGAACAGAAAGGAACTGTTCCTCTATCAGTTCCGCTAAGCCGGCCACATCCTCAAAATCGAACTGGGGTACATCCAAAGCAAAGGGTTGATCGGTGACCAGGGCTAGAAGCTCCTTCTCGTGGCAGAGTAGTTCTCGACCCCTCGCTTTGCGAGAGACCTCGATCTTGGGCTTGTCGCCGCTCTTGTACCCCTCCGTGAGAACTAAATCTACGTCGCCCATGTAAGCCAAGAGTTCATCAGGGGTCATCTCCCTATCTACCCGCTTGATGAGGGCTACTTTCTCCGGCGAGGAGATGAGGACCGCATCGCTTCCTGCTTGGGCGTGGCGCCAAGAGTCCTTCCCCCGCTTATCTATCTCGAAGCCATGGGTATCGTGTTTGATGGTCCCGACGCGATAGCCCCTCCTTTTCAGTTCAGCGATCAACTTTTCCAGAAGCGTCGTCTTTCCGACCTCAGACTTTCCTACGACGGAAATAATAGGGATCATCTTACACCCTCCGGCCAGTCAAGCATCTGGGCCCGTAGCCTCTCACCCGCTTTGACCAGGGTCGTGCCCTCGGGCACGATGAGAAGGGCGTTGGCCCGCACCATAGAGGTGAGAACTCCCGAACCTCGGGGGCCAGTCACCAGTCGAGCATGGTAGCCGTCCTCTTGTCGCCTCACTATCGCCCTCATGAAGCCCCGCCGACCGCTGTTCGTCACATCCTCATCGACGGTGACCTCAACCTCCGGCTTTTCCTTTGGCCCCTTGCCAAGCATAGTAAGGATGGCGGGCCTGGCGAACTGCTCAAAGGCGACCATGGCCGAAACTGGGTTCCCCGGCAGTCCGATAAGGGGCACCCCTTGAATATGGCCAAAGGCTAAGGGCTTCCCCGGCTTCATGCATACCTGCCAGAAGTCGATCTCTCCCTCAGAGGCTAGGACCTCTTTTACCATATCGTATTGGCCAACGGAGACCCCGGCCGAGGTGAGAAAGAGATCCACCTTTGCAGCCAGTCCTTCCTCAATCTTCGCTTTCAACTTCTCTACCCTATCCTTGGCGATGCCCAGCCTTACCGGTATCCCCCCGTACCGGATCACCTGAGCGGCGGTAGAATACTCGTTGCTGTTTCGGATTTGGCCGGGGCCGATCTCCTCATCGATAGCCACCAACTCATCTCCGGTGGCTAAAATAGCCACCCGAGGACGACGGATCACCTCCACCTCCGGCCGCCCCAACGAGGCCAGGACGCCTATCTCCTGGGGGCGCAAGACCGTTCCCTTGGCCAGAACCAACTCTCCCCTTCGGATATCTTCTCCCGCCGGCCTCACATTCTCCCAGGGCGAGACCTCTTTATAAACCTCGACCATAGGTCCCCAACTACCTGTCAGCCCCTCGCTCGTCTCCTCGAAGCGCACCACACCATCTGCCCCCTCAGGGAGAGGAGCCCCGGTCATGATCCGAATCGCCGTCCCTGGTTCTACCTTCAAATGGCTGGTATACCCGGCGGCCAGATCAGCCACCACCTTGAGCCTTACCGGTCTCTTCCTGGAAGCGCCTACCGTATCTGTGGAGCGCAGGGCGTAGCCATCCATGGCCGAGTTGGCGAAGGGAGGGATATCGATATCGGAGTATATATCCTCCGCCAGAACCCGATCCGAGGCCTCCAAGATGGGCACCTTCTCCGCTTCTAAAGGGCGAAAATGGTCTAATATCCTCTCTCGTGCCTCATCCACGCTGATCATATATCTTCCCCCTTCTCCGCCTCGCTTCTTCTTCCACATCGGCTATGGCCTCTAAGGCAGCCATCAACTCCCCCTGGAAGCCCCACTGGCAAGCCAGAGCATCGGCCTCATACTCCTCTCTCAGGCGTAGTTCGCGCTTTCCTTCCCAAGATACGAAACGATGGCCCAGGGCCAGATGGGCCAACTCATGGGCTATGACCCCCACTATCTCTTCAGTAGATCTTCGACCCAATTCTTGATTCAGGGTGAGAAGGGTTATCCCAGAACGAGAGCCCAGGGTTACTACCCCCCCTATACGGCTCGACTGGGCGATATAGAGCGGACGGTCGCCGTGAACAAGATCATCATAGACGGAATCTGGAAGCCTGGACAAGGCTTCTTCCAAAGCCTCCCTGATCCCAGGGCTGGATATGCGACATCGTTCTTTGTCAGCCAGGAAATCTCGCGCACCAGGCAACGACTTCATGACCCTGATGAGTGCTCCTCCAAGGCGGCCAAAACTCGTTCAGGTGTAACCGGCAGGCAGGTGAATCTCACCCCTATAGCATCATGGATGGCATTGATTATCGCTGGACAGGTGGGAATGGAGGTGATCTCCCCCACCCCCTTAGCCCCATAGGGCCCCTCGGAGATCTCTTCCTCCACGATAATGGGTATTATCTCTGGGACCTCTTTGACCGTAGGGATGCGGTATTTAGTGAGCGTCGTCTTCTGGGGCACCCCTTCTTTCACAGACAAACCCTCCATCAAGGCAAAGCCCAGCCCCATCAAGACCCCTCCTTCCAGTTGTCCCTCTATAGCCAAGGGGTTGATAGCCCTCCCCACATCGTGGGCCGCCACCACCCTCACCACTTTCACTTCGCCAGTGGTTATGTCAACCTCTGCTTGGGCCGCCTGGGTAGCATAACCGTAGGTGAAGTGGGCGTCCCCATCCTCCCCCAGATTGACAGTTCGAGGGGCGGTATATATGGAGGAAGCGGAGAGCGATTTCCCCTTCTCTTTGGCCAGGCGGGCTGCCTCCACAAGTGTCAAGGAGCGGCCATCCTTTGCCTGTATCCGTCCTCCCTGGAATATGAGGCTATCGGCCGGAACGCCCAATGCCTCACCTATCACATCCGCAAGCGTTCTCTTGACCTCCTGCGCGGCCAGTCGGGCCGCGTTACCGGTGATAAAACTCTGGCGAGAGGCTGTGGTAGCCCCTCCGTTGGGGGTCAGCGCTGTATCCGCCACCAATACCTTCACCTTCTCATTGGGGAGCCCCATCTCTTCGGCCACCACCTGCGCCAAAATGGCGACCACCCCCTGTCCCACCTCAGCGGCCCCAGCGCGCACCTCCACTCGCCCATCCGCAAAAAGTTCCACCCTGGCCCCGGCTGAATCGGGTAGCCTTCCTCCCAGGCCCACGTTCTTGTAGGCGCAGGCTATCCCCCAACCCCGGCTTTTGCCCTCCGGGGCCGCCTTCGCCCAGGCAGGCCAACCCTTCGTAGCCTCCGCTACCCGATCTATGGTCCTCACCAGCCCCACACTCTCCCTCAGAACCTGCCCCGTGGCCGTCACGGAACCAACTCGTAGGGCGTTTCGCCTTCGCAACTCTAGGGGATCCAGGCCCAACTTGTGGGCCAGGATATCCATCTGGCTCTCGGCGGCGAAATGGGCCTGGGGAGCGCCAAAGCCCCGATAGGCCCCTGCCGGAGGGTTGTTAGTATACATAGCGTAGCAATCGATCTTCACATGGGGCACCTCATAGGGGCCGGTAGCATGGGTCGCCGAGCGGGTCATCACGTAGGGCCCCAAAGAGGCGTAAGCGCCAGTGTCTCCCACGATACGAGCCTCCACGGCCAAGAGTTTACCCTCTCTTGTGGCTCCGCTCTTCATCCAGATGGTGGTTTGATGCCTCTTGGGGTGGGTGAGCATCGATTCCTGGCGGCTCCAGACCATTTTCACCGGCCGTCCCGTGGCTTGGGCTAAAAGGGCCACATGGATCTGGACGGAGATATCCTCCTTGCCACCAAAGGCCCCCCCTACCCTAGTCTGTATGACCCGCACCTTCTCCTCGGGGATGGCTAGAGAGGCCGCGATCTGGCGCTGATCGGCGAAGGGGATCTGAGAACCCACATAGACAGTTACTATCTCCCCATCGATGATAGCCACCCCCGCCTCCGGCTCTAAGAAGCAGTGATCTCCAGTGGGGGTCCAAAATTCGCTCTCCACCACGACCTCCGCCTGGGAGAAACCCTGCTCCACATCGCCCTTACGTACCTTGATGTGTTCTAGTATATTTCCCCCCTCATGAATGGGCGGGGCGCCAGGCTCCAAGGCCTCTCCCGACGAAGAGACGATGGGAAGAGGTTCATACTCCACCTCGATCAATTTAAGCGCCTCCTCCGCTATCTCCTCCCTCTCCGCGGCCACGATGGCGATGGCGTCTCCCAGGTAGCGTACCTTATCATAGGCTAAGACCGGCCAATCGGGGCGAGCCAGGCCGTGGTTTTTCTGGCCTGGGATATCCTCTGCGGTCAAGACGGCTACCACACCAGGCAGGGCTTTCGCCTTACTGGCCTCGATTTTGACCAATCGCGCATGAGGGTATTTGCTGCGCAACACCTTAGCGTAGAGCATATTGTCAAAGTAGAGATCGGCCGCATAAATAGCCTTTCCTGTTACCTTCTCCACGGCATCGGGCCTGGGGAGGGGAAGCCCCACCGTGTGGAGAGGCTCTTTCTCCACCAGAAGCGATTTCGCCTCCATTGGTAAACCTGCTACTTCCTCCAGCGCCTCTATTATCTTGATATAGCCGGTGCAGCGGCATAGGTTACCGGCTAAAGCCTCGACGATCTCTTCCCTCGTAGGTCGGGGGGTTCTATCTAGAAGGGCTTTGGCGGCCATGATGAAGCCCGGGGTGCAGAAGCCGCACTGTACCGCCCCCCGGCGGACGAAAGCCTCCTGCAAGGGGTGAAGCCTATCATCCCTGGCCAGCCCTTCGATGGTCTCTATCCTTTTCCCCACCGCCTTCTTGGCCGGGTAGACGCAGGAGTTGACCGCCTCCCCGTCGACGACCACCTTACAGGCCCCACAAGCGTTATGGCCGCAACCGTTCTTTGTACCTGTGAGATGGAGTTGGTCTCGCAGGACGTGGAGGAGCATAGTCTTCTTGGAGACGACCACCTCGTAAGGTCTGTAATTTATGTCAAGCCAAATGGCCTCTTGCCTCATAGATCTCCCTTCGCTCTCAGATAGAGGACAAGATCACAGCCTAGGCAACTTGCAGAGATTCACAACTACGCCATCTCTCCTGATTGCCATCCCTCCGTTACGATCTACTCCTCATTGCGCGCCACACCTTCTCCGCCGTGGCTGGGAGGTTATCGATCCAGACGCCCACCGCGTCGTGGATGGCAGAGATGATGGCTGGTGCGGTAGGGAGAGTGGTCATCTCCCCCACCCCTTTGGCCCCAAAGGGGCCCGTGGGGTCGGCCACCTCTACAATGAGTGGTATGAACTCCCGGGGCATATCGGCCACAGTGGGGATATGGTATTCGCTGAAGCGACGGGTCTTGACCAGCCCCTCCTTTTGGATGAACTCCTCGGTGAGGGCGTAGCCCAGGCCCATATGCACCCCCCCGCCAGCCTGCCCTTTTACCATCTCTGGGTTTATCGCCCTCCCCACATCCTGAGCGGCCCAGACCTTGAGCACCTCCGTCTCCCCGGTCTCCACATCCACCTCTACCAGGGCGATCTGGCTTGTATAGCCATAACTGATGTGGGGGTTACACATCCCGCTATCGCCATCGTAAGGCGTGGTGGGACGGACGCTCCGCCCTCGATACTCATATTCGGCACTCACCCGCCTCTCTCCGGTCCGGAGCGCTTCCTCGCGCTTCCGGAGCGCCTCCTGGCAAGCCCGCATCACGGCGTTACCGGAGATGTAGACATGGCGAGAGGCAGAGCAACTCCCGGCGTTGGGCACCATGGATGTATCCACCAACGCCATCCGCACCTTCTGATAATCGATCCCTAGCGCCTCCGCGGCGATCTGGGCCAAGGCGGTATGGGCTCCCATCCCTTGGTCCGAGGCTCCCAACTTCACCAAAGCCCGCGCGATCTCTCCCGATTCATCTAGAGCCAGATCCACAACCACCCTGGTCCTATCATCGAAGCCGAAGGAGTAGCCCACATTTTTGTAGCCACAAGCCACGCCGATGCCTCGTCGCTTGTAAGGTGCTGAGGGAGGGCCTAACTCTGGCTTAACCCAATTTCCATCCTCCTCTCCCCACCCCGCAGCGAGAGCGGTTTGCCTGAGCGCTTCCTTTATCCCAACACCCGGCGGCATCGGGTTTCCGGTCAAGGCGATGGAGCCATCCTCAAACAGGTTCTTCATCCTCAACTCCACGGGATCTATCTTTAGCGCTTCCGCCAGTTTGTTCATCTGCATCTCGTAGGCGAAAGCGGGCTGGGTGGAGCCGAAGCCTCGCATGGCCATGGCCACGGCGTTATTAGTGTAGACGGTATAGGCATCGACTTTGGCGTTGGGAACTATGTAGGGCCCGGCAGCAAAACTAGCCGAGTTGGAAAGCACCGGCACACTCGTAGAGGCATAGGCTCCAGCATCAGAGATGATCTCGATCTCTACAGCGGTCAACTTGCCGTCCCTGGTAGCCCCGGTTCGATATTTCATATAGTAAGGGTGGCGTTTGCCTGTGTTTCGGATGGACTCCTCTCGATCGAAGACCATCTTCACCGGTCGGCGGACGCAGTAAGCACAAAGGGCCAAAAGGTGTTGGATATACATATCCTCTCGTCCGCCGAAGGCCCCGCCAATGGCGGGAACGATCTCTCGCAATTGATCTATGGGCAGATTTAGCATGTGGGAGATCTGGTGGAGGTCATCGTGGGACCATTGAGCGGCGGCGATGACCGTCACCCGCCCCTCCTCGTCGATATACCCTATTCCGGCTTCGGGCTGCATATAGGCATGCTCTACGTGAGGGGTGACGTAGTAACCCTCGATGATAACGTCCGCCTCGGCAAACCCCTTCTCTATATCTCCCTTGCGTATCTTGATATGTTTGAGGATGTTCGTATCGCTCCGTTCTTCGTGGATCAAGGGCGCATCTGGCTTCATCGCCTCCCGAGGGTCGGTTACCACCGGCAGAGGCTCATACTCCACCCGCACCAGTTGGCAGGCCTTCTGGGCTATCTTCTCGCTCTCCGCGATGACGATGGCTATCCGGTCCCCCAGCCAACGCACCTTCTCCCCTTCCCCCACCAGCACCGGCTGATCGATGATATTGATCCCGTATTCGTTCACCGGTACATCCTTGCTGGTGAGGATCGCCACCACACCGGGCAAAGCCTCCGCTTGGCTAACATCTACCTTCAAGACGCGAGCGTGGGGGTATTCGCTCCACACTACCTTAGCGTAAAGTTGACCCTCCAGGTTGAAATCCTGGGGGAACTTCCGCTGCCCCCGCACCTTGGTAGCGGCGTCTATTTTGGGCACGCTTTGTCCCACGACCTTATTGCTCATCCCCTGCCTCCCTTCCCCGCCAGCCGCTCTCGAGCCAACTCGATCGCCTCTATGATCTGATAGTAGCCAGTGCAACGGCATAGGTTGCCAGAGATCCCTTCTTCGATCTCTTTCCGAGTAGGGTGAGGGGTTTCGTCCAACAACGCTTTGGCAGAGATGACCATGCCCGGGATGCAATAGCCACATTGTGGGGCTGTCCTATCTATGAAGGCCTGCTGGATCGGATCCAACCGGCTATCCTCTCCCAACCCCTCGATGGTGACCACCTCTCGCCCTTGGGCTTTGAGGGCCGGGTAGATGCAGGAATCTACGCTCTTGCCATCCACTAGTACAGTGCAAGCCCCGCACTCCCCCTCCCCGCAAGAGATTTTGGTACCGATGAGTCCCAATTTGTCGCGCAGGACATAGGCCAGGAGATCCCCAGGCTCAACATCAACGGAAACCTCCTGACCGTTCAAGGTCATCTTAAGGGTTGGCATCTTCGCCCTCCTGTAAAGAGGCCGCCTTTACGGCTCGCCAAAGAGCCCGCTGCACTAGGACCTCCACCATCGCCTTTCGATACTCTGCGCTCCCTCGCAATAAGGAGTCTCGAGGTTGAGCGGCCTGAGCCGCAATTTGCGCTACCCAGGCAATGCGCTCTTCAACGGGGGTTTGCCCCACCAAAGTCCCTGCCGCCTCGACGGCTAGAAATGGCATCTCCGCCACAGGGCCTATCGCTATCCGCGCTCCTTCGACTTTATCCCCGTCGAGCCCCACTATGGCGGCGGCGTTCAAAATGGGCAAGACGAGAGCCCGTCGCTTAGCCAACCGCTCGAAAGCCCCCGCTTCTCCCTTCCCTAAGGCTCCAAACCGCAACTGGGTGATCATGGCCGCGCAAGGGTCGACAGTGCAAAGACCCACTCCAGCGTAGAGGTTGGCGATAGGGGTCCAGCGCCGCCCTCTTCGCTCCGCTACCTCCGCCTCGGCATCCAAGGCGAAGAGGGCTATAGCCCCATCCGCAGCGGGCAACGCATTCACCACGTTGCCCACCAAAGTCCCCACATTCCTAATCTGTGGCCCCCCCACTGAGCCACAGGCCTCGGCCAAAACCCCCGCGCGAGAACGGATCAAGGGTGAGGCGGCTACCTGGCCATGGGTCACCTGGGCGCCGATGTATATCAAACCATTGTGCTCCTCGATATAGTCTAAGCCGGAGATGCGACTTATGTCTACCATTGCCTTGGCCGGGCACTGCCCACGTTGGCTCTGGAGGACTAAGTCAGTCCCCCCGGCGATGATCCGGGCCTCACCCCCGTGGGCCTCCAGCATCTCCAAAGCCTCCTCCACGGAAGCCGGAAAGAGGTATTCATCCCACATATCTTCTCCCTCCATCTATCGACCATCCCTAGGGCTCTTCCCTTTGGAGGAACCTTTCCGCCCTGCGCAAATCCGCTGGTGTGTTGATGTTGAAAAAAGATAGGTGCTCTGAATCGAAGATGTCGATCTCTTCCTCTTCGACATAGCGCACTCTCACCCGGGGATAGAAACTTATGACCCTCAAATCACCGCTCTCCAAGAGATCTTTCACCGGTTCTAGGCAACTCTTTGCATAGACGGCATGGAGGGGGTGCAGAAGATATTCCTTGGCCCTTTCCTCCCCCTTCTTAACGCCTTTCAAGCCGCCCCAGGGGACCGCTCGGGGGACTACCACATCATACTCCGGCGCCATCACCAGCATATAACGAAGAAGAGGAAGTTTGAGAAAAGGCATGTCACAGGCCACAACCAAGCCATGAGAATGGCTCATGGCGCAGAGTCCGGTATATATCCCTCCCAAGGAGCCCTTTCCCGGATAGATATCGGCCACCAATTTCACCCCTAGCCGTTCGTATCCCTGGGTGCGATTGGTGACCAAGATTATCTCCTCGCTTAACCGCGCTAACTTGGAGAGGATGCCCTCTATTATGGTCCTGCCGCCCGACATCTTCAAAAACGCCTTATCGGTGCCCATCCGTCGGCTATCGCCTCCGGCCAGCACCACGGCGCTTATGGGGTAGGTTGCCCTTTCCGATCGTTCCATGACAACTTTAATTATACCACAACCAGATAAAGAAAAAGGTGTCCTCATCATAGAGAACACCCCACAAGATTTCAAAAGCGAGGAGATTATCCCGGCAGATGTTTCTCGATATAGGCCACCGCCTCACCCACGGTGGTTATCCCTTGGGCCTCCTCATCCGATATCTCGCCGCCGAACTCCTCCTCAAAGGCCATGATAAGTTCCACCAAGTCCAGGGAGTCGGCCTCTAAATCCTCCCGGAACCTGGCCTCAGGAGTGACCTTCTCCTCGGCGACACCCAACTGCTCGACGATTATGGCCTTCACCCTTTCAAATATATCGTTTGACACCTTCTCCCCCTTACTGGATTTATCTACCAAAGTATACCTATCTTTCTCCAAATGTCAACCCGGCTATAGGCCTTGACAGGGATAGGATAGCCAGATATTATGATTCTAACGGTACGAACACCTTGCCCCTCAAAAAGTTACGGAGGCTAGATGCATAAGAGGCGAAAAGCCGATCATCTCCGCATCTCTCTAGAGGAAGATGTCCAGTTCGAGGGGTTGACCACCGGTTTTGAACGGTATCGGTTCATCCATCAAGCCCTTCCCGAGATGGAGTTGAAAGAGGTGGATCTCTCGGTCAGCCTCTTTGGGAAAAGGTTAGAGGCTCCCCTCATCATCTCCTCTATGACTGGAGGCATCGAGCCGGCGGAGAGGATAAACCGCCATCTGGCCCGAGCGGCCCAAAAGATGGGGGTAGCCATGGGGGTAGGCTCCCTGCGCCCAGCCATCGACGACCCCTCCCTGGCTCACACCTACCAAGTGCGAGATCTGGCCCCCGATATCCTCCTCTTTACCAACCTGGGAGCGGTACAACTTAACTACGGCTATGGAGTAGAGGAATGCCGCCGCGCCGTGGAGATGATCGAGGCCGATGGCCTGATCCTACATCTGAACCCCTTGCAAGAGTGCCTCCAGGAAGGGGGCAACACTAACTTCTCTAGGCTCCTGGCCCAGATAGAAAAGGTATGCCGCGACCTTGCGGTGCCGGTGATGGTGAAAGAGGTGGGCTGGGGTATCTCGGAGGAGGTGGCCCGGAGCCTAGCCCAGGCTGGGGTGGCAGGCATCGATGTGGCCGGGGCGGGAGGGACCTCCTGGAGCGAGGTAGAGAGATACCGGACATCTAACGAAGCGATGAAGAATATAGCCGCGGCCTTCGCCCAGTGGGGGATACCCACCGCTGACTCTATCTGCATGGCTAGAAAGGGAGCACCAGAGGTGGCCCTCATCGCCAGCGGCGGGATCCGCACCGGCGTCGATGTGGCCAAGGCTATCGCCTTAGGCGCCGATGGCGCGGCTTTAGCCACCCCCCTCTTAAAGGCAGCCAACGCCTCCTGGGAAGCGGTCGCGGAGAAGCTAGAGGAGATCATAAGAGAGTTGCGGATCACCATGTTCTGCCTCGGGACTCGGAACTTGCGAGAACTGAAGGAGACGCCCTATCTCAGGGAGCGAAAACCTTAAATGCAGGCTGCTTTGTATTTGACCGCTATAGAGGAAGAGATACAAGCCCTCCTGGCTGAACAAGATCCTACCTTGACCTCCTTCTACGGCATGGTGCGATACCATCTCGGCTGGGTGAATGAGAACCTCCAGCCCATCAAAGTCCATGGAGGGAAGCGGATTCGCCCCCTCCTCTGCCTCCTGGTCTGCGAAGCGATAAGCGACGACTACCACCCAGCCCTTCCCGCGGCCGCCGCCGTGGAATTAGTCCATAACTTCTCCCTCATCCACGACGATATCGAGGATGAAAGCCCCAGGCGCCGGGGACGGCCCACCGTTTGGCGAGTTTGGGGCGTGGCCCAGGCGATCAACGCTGGCGATCTGCTCCTGGCCCTGGCTCACTTGGCCCTCCATCGGCTTTCGACCCCGCGAGAGAGCGCAAAAGTAGTGGCCCAGGCAACGCAGATTCTAGACCAAGCCTGTCTCGATCTCTGTGAAGGTCAGTATCTCGACATCGCCTTTCAAGAGCGCACCGATGTTACCCTGGAGATGTATCTCACCATGGCCAAGAAAAAGACGGCCAGCCTTCTGGAGTGCTCCGCCCACCTAGGCGCTATCCTGGCCACGAGAAAGAAGGGGATCATAGAAGCCTATCGGGGGTTCGCCCGGAATCTAGGGCTCGCCTTCCAGATCACTGACGACCTTTTAGCCATCTGGGGAGAGGAAGAGAGAACGGGAAAAGGGGTAGGAGAAGACATAAAAGCGGGGAAGAAATCGCTCCCCATCGTCCTTGCTTTCGAGGAGGAGAGAAAGCGAGGGCAGAGAAGACTAGAAGAGATCTATGGAGAGGCAAATGCTGACGCTCTCTTCCCCATTCTGGAGGAACTGAAGGTCAAAGAGCGTTGCCAAGAGACCGCCCGTCACTTTCAGATGAGAGCCCTACAAGAACTAGAGAGGACAGGTATCGATAACCAGGCCCAAAGACACCTCAAAGATCTGGCCTTTTTCCTCCTGGAGAGGCGATTTTAGTTATCCAGGGAGGAACCTCTCAAAGACCTCGTTTCCCAGAAGCCGGCCTCGGGGTGCCAGTCGGATGCCCTTTCCGTTCACCTCCAGAAGTCCCCAGGCTTTAAGTTCCTCCAGTTGCGGCCCATAGAGGGAAGAGAGGTCACGCCCAAATCGCTGTCGGAACCTGTCATACTCTACCCCCTCAGAGAGACGAAGCCCCATGATGACCGTCTCCGCTATCTCCACGGCGGCCTCTATCACTTCCTCCCCCTCCGTGGCACTTTCTCCCGCTTTGAGGCGGCGGATATATTCTTCCGGCCGGGCCACATTCCAGAATCGCCGTCCCCCATAATAGGAGTGGGCTCCCGCCCCGAAACCTAGATACCCCTCATTGCGCCAATAGGTGAGGTTATGTCGGCTTTCATAGCCTGGCTTAGTCCAATTTGAGATCTCGTAATGTCTATAGCCCTCCAGAATCTCCTCCGCCAAAAGGTACATCTCCGCCGCCAGGTCATCATCAGGGGTCCTCAGTTCGCCCATTTCAACCCGTTTCCAGAGAGGCGTCCCCTCCTCCAAGGAAAGAGGGTAAAGGGAGAGATGTTCAGGTTCGAGGGCGATCGCCCTCTCCAAAGTGGCTCGCCATCGTTGGAGGGTGTGTCCTGGGAAGGCGCAGATCAGATCGAGGTTTAGGTTTTCAAAGCCCGCTTGGCGGGCCATCTCGTAAGCCTCTCTGGCCTGGGCCGAGGTATGTACCCTACCCAAAAATTGGAGTTCGTCATCATGGAGGCTCTGTACTCCCAGGCTCAGACGCCCCAGGCCCAGACAGCGCAGGCCTTCTAGGTAGCCAAGATCCACCGTTCCCGGATTCGCTTCGCAGCATACCTCCGCTCCATCATCGATGAGGAAAGCCTCAAGACAGCCGTCCAAGATACTCTCCAGCTGTTGGAGGCTCAACACGGTAGGGGTCCCCCCGCCAAGATAGATAGTCCGCCCTCGGAGGGGAGAGAACCGACCACCCACAATAGCCATCTCCCTCACCAAGGCGTCCACATAATCATCGTACAGACGTTCCAGCCCAGCGTAGGAGTTGAAGTCGCAGTAGGCGCACTTGGCTTTACAAAAAGGGATATGGATATAGAGACTGACACTATCCATAGGTTATCTGGCTATGATCAGGCTCGCTACATGAACCTGAAGCAAACCCTTACTTTTCATGAACCTCTGCAACTCTCCCAGAACATGGCCATCTTCATCATGTTTGATGTTTGTAGTGCCAGAGCACCAAAAAAGCCTTTATCGGCCGTTCGGCAGTCAGTCGCTACAGGTTCTCCATAAATTCCTCGGGTGTAACTCTGGCCTGTCTCAGTATCCCACGTAACGTGCCGATTGCCAGTTCACGATGTGAGGGTACAACGCAGCCCACCTCACCCTCGGGAGTCAGTTTCTTGAGCACAACGTGGCCGCCGCGCTGCCTGACTTGCCTGAAACCCAGGCGTTCCAATACGCGAATGGCTTCTTGTCCCGATATGCGTCGTAATCTAGGCATAGACAGTCACTTCGAAGGTGGTTACTATTGGTCGAGAGAGTTCAGGCAGAGGGAATTCTTCCAAGTAGAGTTCCGTCGCTTCCTTGAGGTTAGCGATGGCTTCCTCAACAGTAGATCCCTGACTAACTGTTCCCACCTCGGGACATTCTGCCACGTATAAATCTTCTTCTTTGTGAAGAACTGCAGTAAGAGTTCGCACAGCCATATTAACACCTCCTGTAGTTATAATATGCACCAATAGGCTGAAGTTGCAAGCCGAACGCTAGATAACGCCTAAAGACTGCCTAAGTCTGTGCGTTTTAGGCCGCTCTCATCTTAGGCTCGTGGATTCTGGCCAGACGATGACCGAGGGAATAAGCCCTTTTCCCGCCCCAAGTAGAGGATCGCCTCTAGCACCCCGCCACCGATAGCCCGCGCCTTATCGGAGATGGTGAAACAATGCTCCACCAGGCCCCGAGGGTCAACATCGCCCAACTTCATCCCCTCCACCACCTCCACCCCATCGGCGATTATGCCCCTCAACACCCCTCCGATAGCCGCCCTCACCGGCTGGGAATCCACATACCCCACTGTGGCTCCGGCCTCCACTCTATCTCCTATGCGTCGAAGGGCCCGGAAAGTCCCGCTAGAGGGGGCGCGCAAGACTCGCTGGAAGGTATACCCAGCCACCTCGCCGGGAACACCGGTATTGGGCTCTGCCCTACCGGAGAGGATCACCCGCCCCAGGTTATGGCCCCGGGCCGTCTCTACCACCGCGTGCACATCCAGCCCCGCCTCGAACCCCGGTCCCAAGCCGATGACTAAAGGCGCATCGGTGATCCTAGTCCCGGTGTCCCTCTTGGCCATGATCGCATCGACCACAACGTCTGGCTTCCACCGCGCAACCGCCTGGGCTTGGGGGTCGACGAGGAGTGGGATCTCTCCCTTCTCATGTGCGGCCAAAGCCTCCTCCAAAGAGCCGACCCTGCTGGCTCTCACCCCCTCTACCTCTACACTTCCCGAGTAGATGGCGGTGGCAAAAGCCACAGCGCGACGGATCACTAGAGGCCTGGGGAGTTCGGTGATGATGATCCTCATCCCTGCTCGGTGGAGCCGATGGGCTACCCCCGTGCCTAAATCCCCTCCCCCCTTCACTACCACTTTAATATCCAACTATCTCCTCCCGAGGGTCCCGCAAGGTGAGGCTCAAACCGGTGGCTAGAGCGTAGAAGGCCAACGTGAGAGAGAAAAGGATGCCGAACCCTGCCACCTCCACGATGACCCCTCCTACCGCAGAGGCTAGAAGGGCCATCCCTAAAAGGGTGTTAGTGAACCCCAGATATATCGGCCTTTCGGCAGTAGGGCTGATCTCCAAGAGGAAGTTGATATTCCCAATCCCCGCCCCCGCAGTATGACTCCCTAGGAAGACAAAGACGAAACTGAAGAGATAACCTAAACTCTCCGGGGAGAAGAGGCCCGATAGATGGGGGATCAATAGGGCCAAGAGGGGTACGCTCAAACCCAGGATAGAAGCGATTTGAATGAGAAGTTTATTGCTTCGCCGGTCGCTAATGTGGCTCCAGACCAGGTTGGATCCCACGCCTACCACGGTCATAGTGGAGAGATAAAGCCCCACCATCCCTTCCGGGATCCCCAAACGGTCCCGAGCGTAGAGGATGTAAAAAGGTGTAGCCATCTGAGTAGCCATGAGGCAAAGGCGTAGGAAGAGGAACTGCCGATACCGAGCGTCATTTTCCACGATCTTTAAGGCGCGCCCGAACTGTTGGAGAAGAGCCACCTCCCCCTCATGAACCGGCTCCACCGGCTCCACAACCTGGGTGAAGAAGAAGAGGGCCGCCGATAGCGCCAGAAAGGAGAAGGTGAAAAGGAGGCCAAAGTTGGTGGGGAAGGGGTAACCACTTTGGTCGAGAACGTATTTGACTATGACCCCCCCCATGAAGGCTAGGATGCCACCAAAGAAGTTGCGACTTCCAAAGAAAGCCCCCCTCCTGGTCACAGGGATCGCCTTCCCCACGATATCCATAAAGGATATAGCCCCCACACCGCCCGAGAAACTGAAGACCACGAGGAGAGAGAAGAAGATAGCGAGTAGGAGAAACCGACTCCTCCCCAGGGTGAAGAGGGCGAGGGTGAGAAGCCCCCAACTACCGGCGCGGACGATAGCCGTCACCGAATAATATACCTTCTTTTGCAACCGGTGCTGAATATATCTCGAGGCCACCAGCTGGGGGAGGAACCACCCCGCCTCCTGGATAGAAAGGATGAGGCCCACGAGGAGATGGGAGGCCGTCAGATACCTCACAAAGAGGGGGAGCACCAAAGAGGGACTGATTAAAGCGCTAGAGAATTCGAAGAGGGCGCCGTTTAGTACCCCAAGGGTGAAATTCCGCCGCAAATGGCGGATAGCGATGTCGCTACTAGCCTGTCTCAAAACCCATCACCACAAGAATTATACCACCAGACGAGATCTCCCACCAGAGTCCTATTGCCTTCCCTCAGAACCGTCGTTATAATAACCTTAGAGATGGATACCGGGAAAGGTTTAACAGAGGTTTTGGCCCCTGGGAAAAGCGTTGGGGGGCGGTACGAGATCCTGGAGGTCTTGGAACGGGGACAGGGGAGGTGGCGCTATCTGGCTCGCGATAACCGCTTTCCAGGTATCACTCGCCTCTGTATCGTCGAAGTGATGATCAACCTCATATTCGACGCGGCCACCGGTCAGCGCATGGCAGCCGCCTTCGAACGGAAAGCCAACACCCTGGCCAGCCTAAATCATCCCACTATCCCCGCCATCTACGATTACTTCCAGGAAGGGAGACGGAGCTATCTGGTTTTAGGGCATGTGGAAGGAAAGGATCTGGAGACCATCGTAGAGGAGGCTGATGCGGGCCTCTCTGAGGCCCAAGTCCTTACTTGGGCGATCGAGATTTGCGACCTCCTCTCCTGCTTGCATAAACGCCAGCCACCTCTCCTCTTCCGCCATCTGGAACCTGCAAAGATAGTGGCGAAAGAGGATAGCCATCTAATGCTCATCGATCTTGACATCATCGAGACCTCTGGAGAGCAAGAGCGTACGGGAGGCACGCCCGGCTACACCGCACCAGAGCGGTATCAAGGGGTCGTCGAGCCAGCCAGCGATATCTACTCCCTGGGGGCTATCATCTATCACCTGCTCACAGGACGTGACCCTCGAAAAGATCCTCCCTTCACTTTCCACGAACGCCCTCTGCGTCAACTCAACCCCTCCATCTCCCCAGAGGTGGAGGCTATCGTCATGAGGGCCCTGGAATATAAGAGCGAGGATCGGTACCGTTCAGCGGAAGAGATGAAAAGGGAGTTGCTGGCGGCGCAAGAAGAAAGAACTTTTTCTGTGGCAGTGGCAAGAGAGTCCCGGGGTGTGGTTTCGCCCCTCTGGTCTTTCGCCTGCGGCGACGAGGTGCGCTCCTCCCCGGCGGTGGCGGGAGGTATCCTCTTCGTGGGCTCTTATGACCGAAACCTTTACGCCCTCGATGCCCAGAGGGGTAAACCTCTCTGGAAATACACCACTCACGGGGGAATAGCCTCCTCGCCTTTAGTGGCTGAAGATCTCGTCTTCTTCGGCTCAGAGGATAACATCCTTTACGCCCTCCATATGCGAACAGGGCGGATAAAATGGAGCCTTCCTACCCAGGGGCGCATCCGTTCCTCGCCCCGGTTAGCCTATGAGCACCTCTTTTTCGGTTCTGACGACCAACTTTTCTACGCTTTGAAGGCTCGCACGGGGCGGGTAGCCTGGCGCTTCGAGGCAGAGGCCCCGATCCGCTCCTCCGCGGCCATTTCTGGCGGAACCCTCTTCTTCGGAGATGAGGAAGGTTACCTCTATGCTCTCGACGCGGCCAGTGGTGAGGTGAAGTGGAAGTATCAAGCGGGCGGCAAGATCACCTCCTCTCCAGCCGTAGAGGAGGATCTCATCCTTGTGGGATGCGGGGATAACTATATCTACGCCTTGGATCTCGAGAAAGGGGTGGTCATCTGGCGGTATCGCACCGAGGGGCCTCTCATCTCCTCTCCCGCCGTGGCAGAGGGGGTTGTATATATCGGCTCCACAGACCACAGGCTCTACGCTTTGGAGGCCGAGACGGGAAAGCCGAAATGGCACTACTCTACCGAGGGAGCCATCACCTCCTCACCTCGACTGGCCGAAGGGGCGGTCTATTTCGGCTCCATAGATGGCCATCTCTACTGCCTCGACGCCCAGTCCGGCAAACTCCGCTGGCGTTTCCAGACCGAAGGTCCCATCACCGGCTCCCCAGCCATCTCCGAAGGGATCGTATATATAGGTTCTCTAGATCACAAGATATACGCTCTGCCTACGTGAATGAACCACAGGAGGTGAAGCATGGCCTATAGCCTCGTCGTCCATCTGATGAACGAAGACCCTATACTGGCCGAAACGGAGCGGCTACCTGAGCCTGGCGATGTCTCCTTGGCCCTCTCCTCTCCCCGGCGGCGCGATGGGGCAAGACCCCACTACCTTACCCAGGGGGTTACGGAGATCGTCCTACCCATGCACCGGGTCAGTTTCATCGAAGTCATCCCTGAGGAGAAAGAAAAAGAAGGAGAAGAGGTAGTCTTCTACCGCGAATAGCGATTGTGGGGGAGGCCCTTGTGGCCTCCCGAAAGCGGGCGGGGACAAGCCCTGCCCCTACATCATCAGCATAAGAAAACGCTATTTCTGGCCCTGGATTTGAAATCCAGGGCAAGTAGGGACTTAGGCTATGAGCAAACAAGAAGAAACCCACTGGGAAAGGAGAGAGCGGAAATATAGAAAGCGCCGCTATGGGATGCGCGTTAGCGGGCATTCCATTAAGGCCGTCCTCTTGCGCCTAATCGGAAGGAAGGCAGAGGAGGCGGAGGAAAAGCACCGGGAAGAAGCAGGGGCGACCGTCCCTGGTCGCCCAGAAAAGAAACGAAGCCGAAGAAGAAAGTGAAGCAATACCCCCTACTTTATCATCTCCCTCGCTATCGCGTTATGTCGAGCGATCATGGGCTCGATCTCCATGGCGGTCAAGCGACCCTCTTCCACCACGAGCCAACCGTTGACGATGGAGAAATCTACCTTTGCCGGGGCACAGAAAACCAGTGCCGCAACTAGATCCCCCGCTCCTGCATATTCCAGCCTATTCACATCGATAGCGATCAGATCCGCGGCCTTGCCCACCTCCAAAGAGCCGATATCCTCTCGCCCTAGGAGCCTGGCCCCTCCCAAAGTAGCCATCTCCAGGGCAGATCTTGCGCTGAGCGCCTGAGGCCCCTCTCTCACTCGCTGGAGGAGCATAGCCATTCGCGCCTCAGCCAACATGTGGCCGGAGTCGTTGGAGGCGCTCCCGTCCACCGCCAGCCCCACCTTCACCCCCTCCTGGAGCATCTTCCGCACCCGGGCGATGCCCGAGCCCAATAGCATGTTGGAGGTGGGGCAGTGAGCCACGCCCGTCCCCGTCTCAGCCAAAAGCCCTATCTCCTCATCGTTGAGATATATACCGTGGGCGTAAGATACATCTTCGCCGACCCAGCCTAGATCCGCCGCATACTGGACGGGGCGACAACCGTACCTCTCTAAGCAGAACCTCTCCTCATCCAACGTCTCTGCCACATGGGTATGGAGACGAACCCCATAACTTCTGGCCAACTCAGCCGAGGAGCGCATGAGATCGGCACTCACAGAGAAGGGGGAACAAGGGGCAACAACCACACGGCACATGGAATAGGGCTCTCTATCGTGGTGTTCCTCTATTACCCTCCGACAGTCAGCGAGGATAGTCTCCTCGTCCTCCACCACCTCATCCGGCGGCAAGCCCCCCTTCGACTCCCCCAAAGACATGCTCCCTCGACAGGGGTGGAAACGGATGCCCAGTTCCCGGGCTGCCCAGATCTCGTCTTCCAACCGAACCTTGTGGGGGAAGATATAAAGGTGATCCAGAGAGGTTGTGCAGCCGGAAAGCAAAAGTTCTGCCAGGCCGATGAGAGCGCTAACGTAGACGCCCCCTGGGGTCAAGTTGGCCCAGATAGGGTATAACGTTTTCAGCCAGTCGAAGAGGGGAGCGTTTTGGGTGGCGGGAAGACAGCGGGTCAAGGTCTGATAGAGGTGGTGATGGGTGTTCACCAAGCCCGGAAGTATCATCTTTCCTCGGGCGTCGATCACCCTATCCGCCTCCTGGGGCACCTCGGAGGCCGGCCCCACAGCCACGATGCGGTTCCCCTCGATGAGGATCGATCCTCCCTTTATCTCCCGCCGCTTTTCGTCCATGGTCACCAAAAGTTCTGCTTCTCTTACCAGCAAACTACTCATTTTCTGCCTCCCCAAGTTGACCCACCCTCCAAGATCCATCCCGCTTGTGCAGGTTCCACACCCTATCGAACCTCAAATCTCCCTGGAGGATTTCTGTCTCCACCTGGGCTTCGGTCTGGCTATCGTAGGAGATATCCTTGATGAAGAGATATCGCACTTTCGGGTCGCGAACCAACTACCTATCTCACGCCTCGCCCATCCTCGATTTCAGGTAGGTCTCTATGAACTCGTCTATCTCCCCGTTGAGAACAGCCTCCACATCCCCCACCTCGTAGCCTGTCCGATGGTCTTTCGCCATAGTGTAGGGGTGGAGGACATAGGAACGGATCTGATTCCCCCAGCCCGCCTCCACATGCTCCCCTTTCAGGCGCGCCTGCTCCTCCTCCCGTTTCTGTAACTCTAGATCCAATAGGCGAGAGCGGAGTACCGTCATAGCCATAGCCTTATTCTGGGATTGGGAACGCTCGTTCTGGCAGGCGGCCACTACCCCCGTCGGCAGGTGGGTGATACGCACCGCGGTGCTCGACTTCTGGACGTGCTGGCCCCCGGGGCCAGAAGCGCGAAAGGTCTCGATGCGCAGGTCATCAGGCTCTATCTCTACCGCCACTTGATCTTCGATGGCCGGCATCACCTCCACCAGGGCAAAGGAGGTATGACGCCTATGGGCCGCGTCGAAGGGGGAGAGACGCACTAAGCGATGAACGCCCCGCTCGGCCTTCAGATGGCCATAAGCGTACCGCCCGCTCACCTCTATGGTGGCGCTCTTCAACCCCGCCTCCTCTCCAGCCGAACTATCGAGGATGCGGGTCTTATAATCTCGCCCCTCGGCCCATCGCAGATACATCCGCAGGAGCATCTCCGTCCAATCCTGGGAGTCGGTGCCCCCTGCGCCAGCGTGGACGGCCAAGATAGCGTCGTGATCGTCGTACTCTCCACCCCAGAGGAGGCTGAACTCCAGACGTTCGAGTTCCTCCGCGGCCTCCTCCACATCAGCGGCCATCTCATCGGCCAGGGACTCGTCTCCTTCGCTGGCCGCCAACTCCAGGAGATCTCTCAACTCCTCCAGGCGATGAGCCAGCGCCTTCCAAGGTTCCACCTCCTCTTTAAGAGCGGAGAGCCTCTGCATCGTCGCCTGGGCCTGGGCTTTGTCCCGCCAGAATTCAGGCTTCTGGGACTCCCCCTCCAGCCGGACGATCTCCTTCTCCTTGCCCGCTAAGTCAAAGACGCTCCTTTATCTTGTTGATCCGCCGCTCCAACTCCTCTAATTCCCTCTCTAACTCATCCATCTTCTCCTCCTTTTACCTAAGACTCAGCGAAGAGTCCCTCCACGAACTCCTCAGCGTCGAACTCCGCCATATCCTCCAACCTCTCCCCTGTGCCCACATACTGGATGGGGATGCCCAACTCTCTGGCTATGGCGAAGACTATCCCTCCTTTGGCCGTCCCGTCCAGTTTGGCCAAAAATAGCCCCGTCACCTCCACCGCCTCTTGGAAATACTTCGCCTGAGTCAGGGCGTTCTGGCCGGTGGTGGCATCCAAGACTAGGATCACCTCCTGGGGCGCTCCTAAGACCTTACTTGCCGCCACGCGTCGTAACTTTTTGAGTTCCTCCATGAGGTTATATTTGGTGTGGAGGCGGCCAGCGGTATCTATGATCAAAAGATCGGCCTCCCTTGCCCGGCCAGCCTCGATGGCGTCGTAGACCACTGCCCCAGAGTCACCGCCTGGCTGATGGGCCACCACATCGACGCCCATCCGTTGGCCCCAAATTTTGAGTTGGTCGATGGCCGCTGCTCGGAAGGTATCCGCCGCCGCTAAAAGCACCCTCCGCCCCCTATCCTGATGATAACGGGCTAGTTTGGCGATGGTGGTCGTCTTCCCAGAGCCGTTGACCCCCACTACCAGGATCACCCACAGGCCATCTCCCCGGTACCTAGAGCCCTCTCTATCCAGGGTAACCATCCGTTTCAGGTCACCCTTGAGTATCTCCCGGATGGCTCTTGCTTCCCGCAACCCCTCTCTATCCGCCTGCTCCCGCAACCGTTCGATTAAAGCTACCGTCGTTCCTACCCCCACATCGGCCTGGATAAGCAACTCTTCCAGTTCCTGCCAGAGAGCCTCATTCACCTCGCCCCGGGACAAGAGCCCCCTGATCCTCCCGAAATAGGAGTGGCGGGTTCGAGTCAGGCTTTGCTGCACCTTTTTCCCAAACACCTTCCTACCCCTTAATATTATACCTCAGATGGGAGCCTACACAAAGAGCGCCTCTAGTCGAGAGCACCATATTGTGCTATAATTTTCGGCGGAGGGGACCTTGTCGGAGGAAAAAGTGACCGTCGATGTGGTCATCCCGGTCTATAATGAGGAACGAGTGCTGGAGCAGAGCATCTCTACCTTAGTAGCCTTCCTCCACGCCCGCTGCCCTTACCATTGGCGGGTAGTAATCGCCGACAACGCCTCCACCGATCGAACCTTAGAGGTAGCGAAGAGGCTGAGCGAGCGGATCCCGGAGGTAGACTTCATCCACCTGGGTGAGAAAGGCCGAGGAAAAGCCCTCCAGCGCGCTTGGATAGAGAGCGAGGCTGACGTAGTCAGTTACATGGATGTGGATCTTTCCACCAACCTGGAGGCTTTTCCACCCCTCATCGAGGCCTTAATCAGCGGCGGCTATCATCTGGCTATCGGCTCTCGCCTCAAGCGAGGGTCGGTCATCACCCGACAACTGAAGCGGGAGATCCTCTCTCGGGGCTATAACCTGCTAATCAAACTCCTCTTTTTCCACAACTTCTCCGACGCCCAGTGCGGTTTCAAAGCCCTAACCCGTCAGGCGGTAAGGGAACTGGTCCCTTTAGTCAAAGATCAAGGCTGGTTCTTCGATACCGAACTCCTCCTGCGGGCCGAACAGAAGGGCTACAAGATCTTCGAGGTCCCGGTGGAATGGATCGAAGATCTCGATAGCCGAGTCAATATCCTTCAGACAGCCCTAGATGATGTCAAGGGCCTCATCCGAGTCCGATTCACAAGAGCATGAGCCTTTCCCACTTAGATGCCCAAGGGCGAGCGCGCATGGTAGACGTAGGGGGCAAGCCCGACACGAAGAGAGTCGCCGTGGCCAAAGGTCACGTGGTAATGACCCCCCAGACCCTCGAACTCATTCGCAAAAAGGAGATAGTCAAGGGAGATATCCTAACTGTGGCCCAGGTGGCGGGCATAGCCGCCGCCAAGCGGACCAGCGAACTCATCCCCCTCTGTCACCCCCTCCTCTTAACCAACATAAGCGTTGACTTCGACCTTCAAGATGATGGGATAGAGATTACGGCCACGGTGGAGGCTACGGGCAAGACAGGGGTGGAGATGGAGGCTCTCACCGCAATCACCATATCAGCCCTCACCATCTACGATATGTGCAAAGCCTATGATAGGGCCATGCGCATCCAAAATGTGCGCCTGGTCAAAAAGAGCGGGGGAAAGAGCGGAGAGATCGTCCTAGAATGAAGTTCGCCTTTCGTTGCATTAGGTGCGCCCAAAAATATCCGGGAGAGGTGCGAAGGTGGCGCTGTGTATGTGGCGCACCCTTCGCTTTAGAAGATAGCCTCCCCTTCTCCAGAGAGGCCATCGACACCTCTATCTCTGGCCTGTGGCGGTATCGAGCGATGTTGCCCGTCACCGAGATCATCTCCCTGGGGGAAGGAGGTACCCCTCTAGTCGAGGTTGAACTCTACGGACAGAAGGTGGCCTGCAAACTCGAATACCTAGGCCCCACCGGCTCTTTCAAGGATAGAGGGACAGCCGTTCTCGTGAGCGCCCTCATGGAGATGGGGATAAAAAGGGTGGTGGAGGACTCCTCGGGGAACGCCGGAGCCAGCCTGGCAGCCTACTGCGCCCGCGCCGGTATTGAGGCCCAAATATATGTCCCCGCTCACACCTCCCCCCAGAAACTAGCCCAGATCGAGGCCCATGGCGCCAAGGTGATCCCCATCGCTGGCCCCCGGGAACAAGCCGCCCAGGAAGCACAAAAAGCAGCCGAAAGAGATTATTATGCCAGCCACTATTGGAACCCCCTGCCCCCAGAGGGGATAAAAACCGAAGCCTACGAGATATGCGAGGCTCTGGGATGGCAGGCCCCGGAAAGGGTCATACTCCCCGTAGGGCAAGGGACCCATCTATTGGCCCTTTCCCGAGGCTTTAGCGATCTCCTACAAGCCCATCTCATCAACAAGATCCCTCGGCTCTATGGCGTACAGGCTCTAGGTTGTGCCCCACTATACGAGGCCTTCCATCGGCACCCCCCTATGCCGCCTCGACCCACGGTGGCCGAGGGGATAAGCATAAGAGAGCCCATCCGGGGGAGAGAGGTCTTGGAGGCGGTAAAGGCCACCGGGGGAGAGATCTTGGCCGTCACCGACGAAGAGACCTTGCAGGCTCAAGATATGGTAGCCAGGCGAGGACTATATGTGGAACCCACCTCGGCGGTGGCGGTAGCCGCTCTCAAAGGACTCCCTCCTGAAGGCGTCGCCGTAATCCCCCTCACGGGAAGTGGCCTGAAGAGCCCCAAGGAGTATCGATGCCAAGACGAGTAGTCATCACCGGCATGGGGACCATCAACCCTTTGGGCCACGACGTGGAGACCACCTGGCGGAACCTGGTGGCTGGCAAGTCAGGTGTAGACCTTTTGACCCGCTTCGACACCTCTGGTTTCCAAACAAAGATAGCCGCCGAGGTGCGTGACTTCGAGCCCTCCAAATATATCCCTCCCCAGGAAGCCCGCCGTATGGACCTCTTCCTCCAGTTCGCCTTGGTGGCCACAATGGAAGCCCTAGATCAAGCCCAACTACCCCTAGACTCTGAGGCCGACGAGATCGGCGTCCTCTTCGGCACCAGCATCGGCGGCATGGAAACCACATTGGCTACCTACGATGCTTTGACCCAAAAAGGAGCACGCCGGGTGGGCCCCCTCTCCATCATCTCTATGGCTCCCAATATCGCCGCCGGGGTGATAGCCATCAAGACCGGTGCCCGGGGGCCAAACTTCTGTATCGCCTCTGCCTGTGCCACGGGGAATAGTGCCATCGGGGAGGCATGCGAGATCATCCGTAGAGGTGACGCCAAGGCGATGATAGCCGGAGCAAGTGAGGCCCTCATCCTCCCCATGGTCGTCGCAGGCTTCGATCGGGCACAGGCCCTCTCTCGGCGCAACGATGAACCGCAAAAGGCCAGCCGCCCCTTCGATGCCCAGAGAGACGGTTTTGTCTGCGGAGAGGGAGCAGGAACGCTCATCCTGGAAGAACTAGATAGCGCCCGAGAACGGGGGGCCGAGATCCTGGCGGAGATCATCGGCTATGGCACCTCCTCCGATGCTTATCACATCATCACCCCACCCGAGAGAGGCAGCGGTGCCGCCTTGGCCATGGCTAGGACCCTTAAGAAAGCCCAGATCGAGCCCCACGAGGTGGACTACATCAACGCCCACGGCACCTCCACCATCCTCAACGACAAGGCGGAGACGGAAGCGATAAAAGAGGTCTTCGGGGAATACGCTTACCATGTGCCTATCAGTTCCACCAAGTCGATGACCGGCCATCTTATGGGAGCAGCGGGAGCGGTCGAGGCGATCATATCTCTCAAGACCATACAAGAGGGTATCATTCCCCCTACTATCAACTACGAATACCCCGATCCCGACTGCGACCTCGACTATGTTCCCAACGAAGCCCGTCCCGCCCAGGTGAAGATAGCCCTCTCCAACTCCTTCGGCCTTGGCGGCCACAACGCCTGCCTCCTCCTAAAGGCGTTCCAGGAGTGAACTTATGTTAACTGTTCTTGGATCCGACATCGTTTTGGTTAGAAGTAGGTTATGATTATGTCTACATTAGCCAAGTTACAGGAGGTCATAGGCTTCACCTTCGGCGACGATTCCCTCCTCAGGGAGGCTCTAGTCCACCGCTCCTACCTTAATGAGAACCCTTCCTTCCCTTCTCCCGACAACCAGCGTTTGGAGTTCCTGGGGGATGCCCTCTTGGATTTCGTGGCTGGCGACTACCTTTACCGCCGCCACCCGAAGATGCACGAGGGCGAACTGACCAACCTACGGGCGGCGCTGGTGAAAGAGGAGACCTTGGCTCGCTTCGCCCAGACCCTGGATCTAGGCCGCTACCTCTACCTAGGGCGAGGGGAGGAGGAGAGCGGAGGTAGAGAGCGACCATCGCTTTTGGCCGACGCCTTCGAGGCTTTGGTGGGAGCCCTCTATCTGGATAAGGGGCTCAAGGCCGCCAAGCGCTTCATACTTCGCTTCCTGGAACCGGAAACGGAACGGATCGTGGCCCAGGGAGAGGTGAGGGATTACAAAAGCCTATTTCAAGAGGAGGCCCAGAGGAGGTTCCAGGCCACGCCCCTCTATCGCACCATCGATGAGCGTGGCCCAGACCACAATAAGTTCTTCACCGCCGAGGTTACCATAGAAGAGAAGGTCTACGGGCGGGGCGAGGGGAGGACAAAACAAGCCGCCGAGCAAGAGGCCGCCCGTCAGGCTTTGGAGAAGATGGCCGCGGATGAGTAGCTTTTGGCCACGCTTCTTGATGGAGTTGACAGCAACTCAGTGGCTTCAGGAGTTTCCTCCTGAAGTAAGACTGAAAGCATCAGATGGTAACACCTGATGCCACTAGCAGAGTAGCATCCGGGGCCCCGGACGCCTCTACCTCGTGCTCTGTCGCATTCGAGATGAGGTATCGTGGGGTTGACAGCAACGAGAATCCCCTCTATACTATCCACAGCGAAGAGAGAACACTACATATTGTGGCATTTCATTCCTAGATTCTCTATCTAGTAGGTAGTTCTCATGTATCTCAAACATCTGGAACTCCAAGGCTTCAAATCTTTCGCTAAGCGGACCATCTTCGAGTTCAACGCCGGGATAACGGCCATCGTGGGGCCCAACGGCGTAGGCAAGAGCAACATCGCCGACGCTATCTTATGGGTGATGGGTGAACAGAGCTACAAGAGCCTCCGGGCCAAGCAAGGGGAGGATCTCATATTTGCCGGATCCGAAGGACGGAGCCGGCTGGGGATGGCGGAGGCTGTTTTGACCTTCGACAATGCCTCTGGCTGGCTGCCCATCGAATACAGCGAGGTTACTATCAGTCGGCGCGCCTACCGCTCCGGCGAGAACGAGTACCTCCTCAATGGGAGCCAAGTGCGGCGCCGAGATATCGTAGAACTTCTGGCCAAGGGTGGTTTGAGCAGCAACGCCTATACGGTTATTGGCCAAGGGCTAACCGATGCCGCTCTCGCCATGCGACCCCAGGAGAGACGTACCCTCTTCGAGGAGGCAGCGGGGATCACCATCTACCAAAGCAAGCGGGACAGCGCTCTGCGGAAACTGGAGGCCACCGAGGAGAACCTCCAGCGGGTCAAAGACATCATCGCTGAAATCACCCCTCACCTAGAAAGCCTCCGCCAGCAAGCCCAGAGAGCCGCGGAGTACAACCTCGCTTCCCACGAACTGGAAGAGAACCTCAAGGTCTGGTACGGCTATCAATGGCAACGCCAGAGCGCCGCCTTCCAAGAGGCGAAAGGAGTGGAGAAGGAAAAAAGAGAGGCCCTCGCAAGGCTCCGTGATAGACTCCAAGGGTTGACCGAGGAACTCAGAGTTATCGACTCCCGACAGGAGGAACTCGCCCAGAGTTTGGCCCTTTGGCGAAAGGAGAGAGAGGCCCTCCGTCAGGAGCAGGAAAGTCTCCTCAGGGGGTTGGCGGTAAGCCAGGAGAGGCTCCGCCTCCTCAAGAGGCAAGGGGAGGAGATCGATGAGGAACTGGCCTCGCTCACTCGTAGAAGCGAGAATGCGCGGCTGAGCGTCCAAGAACTAGATCAGGGTTCATCAGACCTCCCCCTTCAAGAGCGACTCTCCCAGGCCCAGGAGTTGGCCTTCCAGTTGGCTAGCCGCTCCGCCGAACTCCGCAGCCAACTCTCTCAAATACGGGAAAGGGAGAAGGAGCTCCTAAAGGAGAGGGATGAAGAAAGAGAGGCGTTGGCCTCTCTCCGCTTTCGAATATCCCACTTAGAGGGGACGGTGGCCCAGCGGGAGAGGGAAAAGCGGACCTTAGAGGTAGAGAGAGGGGCTCTCACTAAGAAGCGAGAGAGACAAAAGATCGCTCTCGAGGCCTCTCTTATGCGGCAAAACAGGCTCCATGCCCAGGAGGAAGAGGTGGAGGCTCGCTACCAGGTTTTGAGCAAGATGCGGCGAGGTTTCTCCGGGCGGCCTGAGGCTAAAGCGGTCCGCCAAAAAGGCGTCCTAGGCACTCTGGTCAGCCTCATCGAGGTGCCTCCCCCCCTAGAAGCCGCCCTTCGAGCGGCCCTGGGGCCGCTTCTGGAAGGGCTAGTGGTTCGGAGTTGGAAAGATGCGGAGAGGCTCATAGAGGAGCGGCCCGTCCTTTTCCCCCTGGACAGCATAAAAGCCCCCCAGACACCCCCTCCTCCCCACGGCCCAGGCATCCTGGGCCTAGCCTCCCACCATGTAAAGAGCGCGCAGCGTTTCCGCCATCTCCTCCAGGCCCTTCTGGGCTATACCCTCATCGTTGAAGACCTAGCCACCGCCAAGAGAGTTCACGAGAAAGATGCAGTCGGTTTCCAATTCGTGACCCTGGAGGGCGAACTCTTAACCTCCCAGGGAGCCCTCATCGCCGGTGCTCCCCAGTTCGAGGGTCTCGAACGGGCCCTGAAGCGAGAGATGGCCTCCTTGGAAGAGGAGAAGCCGCATATCCAAGAGAAACTGGGAAAGGAGAAAGAGCGACACGAGAGGCTACTGTTGGAGATGCAAACCCTGGAGAAGAGAGAGCAGGAACTGGGAGAGTGCCTAGGAGCCAAGGAAAGCGATCTCTCGGAGCATAAGAGGTGTTTGGAGAGGCTTCTCCAAGAGGTGGAATGGCGGCAAACCATCAAGGCCAAGGCGAGAGAAGGGTGGGAAAAGATCAAGGTTTCCCTCGCTGACCTCTCACTTCAAGTCGAACGGTCGGAGGCTCAGGAGAAGGATACGCTGGAGGCACTGGCGAGGCTCCAGGCAGGAATGGCCACCTGGGGGGCCGAAGGGGAAGGATCGATGGCCTATCTAGCGCTGCTCAAGGAGAGAAAGGAGAACCTGGAACAACTGAAGGCCCAGATAGAGGCCAAGGAAGCCCGAAAGAGGGAACTCGTCCAAGAGATCGAACCCCTAACCGAGGAGGTCCACACTCTTGAGGCACGGGCCCAGGAGTTGTCAACTCGCTCAACAGCTCTTCAAGAGCGCATCGAACCAGCGGAGGAAGAGTTAACCTCTCTGGAGAGAAAAAGACGCCGCCAGGAGAGTGAGGAGGCCCATCTCCGCGATGATCTCCACCGGTGTGAGATGGAGCATAGTCAAGCCGTATCAGAGGTAGAGAGATGGAAAGATAGGCTCGCCGCCTTGCAAGGACAGATCGAGACCGACCTAGAAGATCTCCTCGTGCCACCTTTACCCCAGCAACTAACCCTGGATATGGACGCTCGCCTGGTTTCCCTACCCCCCATATCCCAGATACCTGAGGGGCTAGAGAGGAAGATAAGGAGGCTGAAGCGGAGGCTACGTAAGATAGGCCCCGTGAATTTAGAAGCGCCAGCCGAGTACGAGAAGATAAAAAGCCGCCACGATTTCCTCACCTCCCAGGGGGAGGACCTAGAGAAAGCCAGTCGTACTTTGCGCCAGATGATCGCCGAATTGAACCGCCTCATGGAGGAGCGGTTCCAAGAGACCTTCTCTGCCATAGCCACAGAATTCAGCAACTACTTCACCGCTCTTTTCAATGGAGGCCGGGGAAAGTTGCTTCTCACCGACCCTCAAGACCCATCCCAGACGGAGGTGGAGATCGTTGCCCAGCCCCCAGGAAAGAGAAGACAGAGCATCGACCTCCTCTCCGGTGGAGAGAGGGCCCTCACCGGTGTGGCTCTCATATTCGCTATCTTGAAAGCCACCGCCGCCCCCTTCTGCTTTCTGGACGAGGTGGATGCCACCTTGGACGAGATCAACATCGGGCGCTTTCGGGACTCCCTCAAAGCCCTGGCTAAAGCCACCCAAATCGTGATCATCACCCACAACCGGTACACCATCGAGGCCGCGGACACCATTTACGGTCTCTCCCTGGGGGAGGATAGCGCCTCTAACGTCATCTCCTTGCGGCTGGAGGATGTAGAAACCTAACCCCCTTTTAGGAGGGTATAGTATGGGGGTCGTTAAGATCCTGACCACCGGTGGTACCATCGCGATGAAGCAGAAAGGCGCTGGTGCGATCCCCGCTTTGACCGCTGAGGAGCTCAGAAGCCTCCTATCCCCTGACATCGGCCCCCTAGAGATGGAGGAGTTCTCCAACCTCCCCAGCGCCCACTTGACTTTAGACCTCATCTTCAAATTGGCCCAGAGGGTAAGAGAGCTACTGGCCGCTCATGAGGTGATAGGGGTAGTCATCACCCACGGAACGGACGTCATGGAGGAGACAGCCTACCTTTTGGACCTAGTGGTCGATACCGAGAAACCCATCATCCTCACCGGAGCGATGCGCAACGCTTCCCAGGTAGGCTATGAGGGTATAGCCAACCTCAAGGCCGCCATCCGGGTTGCTGCCTCCTCTGAGGCGCGAAATCTCGGAGCCTTGGTGGTTATGAACGACGAGGTACACGCTGCCCGCTACGTAACCAAGAGCCACACCCAAGCCTTGGACACCTTTCAATCCCCTTCCTGGGGACCCTTGGGCCGAGTGGATGGAGATCGTGTGGTAATCGGCAAGAGGGTGAAAAGAGAGCATATCCCTTGCCAGAGGTTGGCCGCCGACGTCCCCCTCATCAAGTTGGCGGTGGGGCTAGATGAGAGGTTCCTACACCAGGCGATAGAGCGGCGCGCCGATGGGGCGGTGATAGAGGCCCTGGGGGGAGGCCGAGTGCCCCCCTGGTGGATGCCCACCATCAAGGAGGCGATCGATAGAGGCCTGGTGGTAGTCATCGCCTCCCGCTGCCCTGCCGGTCGCGTCTACGACGAATATGGCTATGTAGGGGCCTACCGAGACCTAAAAAGGACAGGTTGCATCTTCGCCCAGGGGCTGAGCGGCCAGAAGGCGAGGATAAAACTGATGGTGGCTCTGGGACTCACTCGAGATGAGGAAACGGTTCAGAGGATCTTTCTCCAGGAGTGAAGGTTTACTTTGAGAGGGTGATCGGTGGCTAAATGCTCTTCCCTCACGAGGTTGGCTCGAGAGCACCCTTTCTTATCGGCTATCTTGGTGCTATTCGTTTTGCTGGCAAGCCTCTACAGTGTGGTCACCCCTGTCTATGAGGCGCCAGATGAGATCGGCCACTTCACCTACATCAAATACATAGCCGATCACAGAGCCTTGCCCGTTTTTGAGCCCGTCGGAGGTGACCCCTGGATCCCAGAGGGCCGTCAACTGCCATTATATTACCTCCTTGGTGCTCTACCTGTTTCGCTCCTTGACACCAGCGATGCCGACCAACTATTGCACCTCAACCCCCACGCCATCGTGGGCACCTTTGGAGGCGTCGGGAACAGGAACTGGGTGGCTCACACCAGGGAGGAGCAGTTCCCCTATCATGGCACTGTACTAGCCATCCACCTGGTTCGCTTTCTCTCCATCCTCATGGGGGCGACGACGGTGCTCATCACCTACTTGATAGCCTTGGAGATATTCCCGGGCAGGAAGGGGTTAGCCTCAGGCGTGGCTGTCCTTGCGGCCTTCAATCCGGAATTCCTCTTCATCAGCGGGGCGGTCAACAACGATAATCTGACCGCCCTGTTCTCCTCCGCCGTTTTGTTAGCCATCCTTGCCACCTTGCGGAAGGGGGCATCCACGCCTCGCCTCACCTGCCTGGGCGTCATCTTGGGCCTGGCCGCTTTGACCAAACTTGGCAATTTTGGCCTCCTTCCACTGGGGCTACTGGCCCTCTTCATAATAGCCAGAAGGGAGCGCTCCCCCACGCTACTGGTTAAAGGTACGGCTATCATTCTCCTTCTAGTCTTCCTAATCGCTGGCTGGTGGTACGTGAGAAACTGGGCTCTTTACGGAGACCCCCTGGGCCTATATATTCACCCAGAGGCCGGCGGACAAAGGGAGACCCCCTTCACCCTACAGAGCGTAATCGGCCAGGCAAAGGCGCTCCAGAAATCCTATTGGGCGACCTTTGGCTGGTTCAATATCCAAGCCGACCCGATTTTGTACACCTTTTTCGATGGCTTAACCTTGTTGGGCGGCCTCGGCCTCATCTTGGCAGCGATAAGGGCTCTCAGAGGGAAACTTCTCCTTCCCCTCGCTAATTTATCTCTCCTCCTAACCTGGATCGTGATCATGGCCTTGGAGATCTTGGGCTGGATGTGGAAGGCCTCCGCCTACCAAGGGCGCCTCCTATTCCCCGCCATCTCGGCCATCTCCTTCTTCCTCTTCTTCGGGCTCAGCCAGTTGACCCCTCAAAAATACACCACCCTCCTAGCCGGCCTCCTAGGAGGCATCATGCTCCTTATAGCCGTCGCTACCCCCTTCCGTTACATAGCCTCTGCCTATGCCAAGCCACCCCCCATCTCCGAAGATGAGATGGCCTCCATTCCCTACCGATTGGACGTAACGTTCGGCGGCCAGATGAGGCTCCTGGGCTATGCCATCGACCAAGCCTCGGTGAAACCTGGGGAGAAAGTGGCCGTAACCCTTTATTGGCAGTCAGTGGCCAAAATGGATAAAGATTACACCATCTTCGTTCACCTTCTGGACGAGTTGGAGACGGTAGTGGCTCAAGTGAACAGTTTCCCTGGCCTGGGCTCTTTTCCTACTCGAGACTGGGAAATAGGAGAGGCCATAGCCGAGAAATATATCATGCGGTTGCCAGGGACGGTTCTTTCGCCTAACTCCGCTCAATTCGAGGTCGGCCTCTTCGACCCCTCCACCAGCGATAGGCTGCCTGCTTACGGCCCCGATGGCCAGTTTATGGGCGATAATGTCCGCTTCTACCATATAAAGATCGAGGAAGGGCCGGTAGGCCGGGGGCCAATTGGCGTTTTTGTGAATTTCGAAAACACCATCTCCATCTCTGCCTACCAATTGGAGAGATGGGTGGTTAGCCCAGGCAGCACCATCCGTCTTACCCTTTACTGGCAAGCCCTAACCGATGTGGACGAGAACCACGTAGTTTCCATCCGCCTATTGGGTAGGGATGGGGCCCCCAGGGCCCAGGTGGAAGGCCAATTGACCGCCTCGCCTACCTCCCTCTGGATCCAGGGCCAGATAGTGCCAACCACTCATCACCTCCCCCTCAGCCTCGATACCCCTCCTGATATCTACGAGGTCGAGGTGAGGCTAGAGCGAGCGGCGACTGGCGAGACGCTGACCATCTTAGACGCCGAGGGCCAACCCCAAGAAGAGTATGCCCTTATCAGCAGGGTACGATTAGAGGCTCCCTAGGCTACTTTCTGGCCAGAAGTTTGAGCGCCATTCGAGACGGGCCCATCATGCAAGAACTCTCCCTTTGGCCCTGAAAGGCGGTCTTAGATGAACCGCTATCACCGATACTTCTTTCTCCTAAGCGGGCTTCGGCATCTTCATAAGCGGGGTCTACTTCTGGGGAGTTTGTCCCTTCATCAATGCCTTTTTCCCATCTATAGAGTTCTGGGATCCGCCTCGGGTTGTCCTTCTCGTTGCCGCTGGGGGCGATATAGTGACCGGGCTCGTCATCTTTGCCTTTGGTCTCCTAACCATCAGGGAGCCATTTCGGCGGGCCTACCTGAAGTCGATAGCGGCCCTCGCTCTCTTGGCGGTGGTATTCGACCTCCTGGGCGGCTTATATGCTCTCAGCGCTCAATTGGGCTTATACCTATCGTTAGCCTTACTCAGGCGGGGAGCAAACGAGGAGGAACCTTCTTGAGTTTTGTTAGGAATTTCATCCCTCGCCCTCGGCGTGGGATTGACAGATCTCGCAGGCGTGATGGAATAAAAACATGCTTGTAGTTTCGCGCAGATAGAGGAGGTGGGGCTATGAGCGAAAGGAATGGGTGAGCCCAGCGTCGCTAAAGTGCTGGGCTCGGCCTTTTAAACATCACAAGATCTGGGAGGAGAGATGAAAATCAGAAAAGTAGGACCGATGGTAGTGGCCATCCTGGTGCCCACGCTTCTCTTTGCTCTTCTCTTGGCCTTGGCGGGCTCCGCGGGGGCCGACCAGCCAGAGGCGCCGTCGAACTCACCCTCTGATCCCGTGCCCCATCTCATCAACTACCAAGGGAGGCTCTTGGGCGACACGGGTGCGCCCATCAAGGGTTCGGTAGATATAACCTTTAGCATATACGATAACCCTAGCGGGGGGAGCCTCATCTGGGGACCAGAGACCCATAATGACGTTCAGGTGGCCGATGGCTATTTTGATGTCCTTCTGGGAGAGTCTATCCCCCTCTCGCAAAACTACTTCATCGGTGATGACTCGATCTACCTGGAGGTTGTGGTAAACGGGGAGGCCCTCTCGCCTCGCCAGCGGATCGCTAGTGTGGCCTACGCCATCGTGGCCAACACCTTAGTGCCCGGAGCAGAAATCGAGGGGGAACCTGCGGCATGGGACGGTGGGGTGCTAAGGACAAACATGACCGGATTCTACCCTTCCGGCAAAGCCATGTGGGGATCCACGGCAACCGGTTCAGCCGTCTATGGTGAGGCGACCACTGGCGATGGCCTGCGCGGCTATAGCGAGACAGGCTATGCTGTCTACGGCTATGATGGCGGCACTGACCAAGCCCGCGGCTACGCTGGCTACTTTTACAGTCTCAACGGTGTGGGGGTGTACGGCTATAGCGCTGCTCTGCCAACCTTGAACAATGCCTTGGCCCCCGGGGTCTACGGGAAGAGCCTCAACGGCATGGGCGTCTACGGGGCCTCGACCACGGCCGCCGCGGTCCTCGGCTCGACCACCGGCGGAATAGGCCTCCAAGGTGTGAGCAGCAACAATTACGGCGTCGATGGTTATACCACAAACAGCTACGGAGGGCATTTCTACAGCGATCAGGGTGTTGGCTTGTACGCTCAAAGCGCTGGAAGTAAAATCTACGACTATGGTGCCGAGATCCACAGCGACATGGGCTATGGCCTCTACGTCCAGAGCGAGCAGAACATGGCCGTCCGAGGCGAAGCCGGCGATGTCAGCGGGGCGTCGCAGCCCACGGGGCCGGTGGGCGTGGCGGGCATCGGTGAGGCCCGAGGTGTATATGGGTCCAGTGACAACGGACACGGTGTGTATGGCCACAGCACAAATAGCCACGGCGTATATGGCCAAGGTGGCACGGGCAGTGGGGACTACGGCGGTTACTTTACGGGCTATAGGGGTGTCTACGCCGACGGCTCGACCTCCTACGGTCTGTACACCCCCGACAGCATCTACGTGGGAGGGAAGATCGATCTGGTGGGGACGGTTGATCCCCTTATAGGCGAGAGGTTCCAGGTAGACCCCGATGCCAACTTTGAGGCAGGCGACCTCCTGGTTATCGATCCTGACAGCCCTCACCTTCAACTCTCTGCTGAGCCCAACGACACTCGAGTCATCGGTGTAGTAGGGCCAGAGGTAGATATCCAAAATGGCGAGTTGATGGTCATCGTCTTCGGCTTCCAAGGAGCCCAGCCCCAGCCTGATGAAGGAGGAAATGTACCGCCTCGCTCCATGGTTCTAGTCAAGGCAGACGCCACCTATGGTTCTATCCGTCGCGGTGACCTTCTTACTACTTCCCCTACCCCTGGCCACGCCATGAAAGCCCAACCAGTAAAGATCGGGGAGATCGAGATCTACAGGCCAGGCACGATCATTGGGAAAGCCTTGGAGTCCCTCGAATCTGGACGGGGGCTCATTCCGGTCTTTGTGGCCTTACAGTAGGGTTGAGGAGGAGACGATGCGCAAACCAAAAGTGATCGCTTCCTTGGCCTTGCTGGCCCTCTTCCTGGCCCTTTTCACCCTAGCCTTGGCTTCCCCCTCTCCCCATCAACTGGAGCGGAGCGTGATGGCCAACGCTGGGACGGCGATGACCTCCCCCAGTTACCAGATGAACAGCACCCTGGGCCAACCCTCACCCGTTGGCTTTTCGCAGGGTGCCCACTATCAACTCTGGGCTGGCTACTGGCACTCCATAATAGAAGAGGTAGTTATCTGGATAAAGACCTACTTGCCTGTCATCATGAAGAACTTCCCGCCCTAGAGAGGTCCAATCCCAGGTCATGGCCGGTCGGTTCAGCCTGCTTTGCAACAGAATTCTAGAGGTGGGATGGCTGCTCCTGGCGGCAGCTATCCCCCTCTACTTCAACCTCTGGACCTACAACGTCTTCGAACTGAATAAGATCGTCCTCTTCCGCTCCCTCGTCCTCCTGATGGTGGCGGCCTGGCTCATCAAGGTGTGGGAAGAGGGGTGGCCATCCATCTCCAAGCCTTCTCCCTTAACCTTGGCAGTTCTCGCCTTCGCCGTTATCTATATCCTGGCCACCCTCACCTCCCTGAACCCTCGCCTCAGCCTCTTGGGCTCCTATGAGAGGCAAGAGGGCACCTACACCACGCTTTGCTACATCGCCTTATTCTTCATCGTGCTTTGCAATTTGAAAAGCAGAGCCCAGGTAGAGCGGTTGAACACCGTTATCCTGTGGGGCAGCCTGCCCGTCGCGCTCTACGGGATCATCCAATATCTGGGGCTGGACCCCATACCCTGGGAGGTCGACGCTCCCTCCCCGGTTCACTCCACCCTGGGCCGCTCCAATTTTCTGGGCGCCTATCTGGTCATAGTTATACCTTTGACCATGGGGAGATTCTCCCTGGTCGCCCGGAAGGGGAAAGCGGGCTACGGACTCCTCCTCCTACTCCAGGCCCTTTGTCTTCTCTTCACTGAGGCTCGAGGCCCTTGGCTGGGCTTCTTGGCTGCCGTCTTCATCTTCGTTCTACTCTTGGGGTTACGGAGGGGGATAGGCTGGCTCTGGGTGGGGACCGCCTGGACGGGGTTGCTCATCCTCCTCCTCTTGCTCCTCCTCAACTTGCCCCAGACGCCCTTCCCCGACCTAGCACGGCTCCCTTATCTCTCCCGGCTGGCTACCCTGAGCGAGACCGGTGCGGGCTCCACGGCCGCTCGCCTCACTATCTGGCGGGCCTCCCTCCGCCTCATCGCCTCGCGCCCCCTTCTGGGCTACGGCCCTGAGACCTTTGGGTTGGTCTTCTCTCGCTTCTTTCCCCCTCAACTGGTCTACTACCAGGGGCGAGGGGTGCTGGTAGACCGAGCCCATAACGGACCCCTCGACCTAGCAGCCACCGTAGGCCTTCTGGGACTCCTGGCCTATCTATCCCTCCTCTTCCTCTTCTTCTCCCGGGCCCTAAGGGGGCTCTGGGAGGCTCCTGACCGTTGGCGGCAGACCACCCTAATCGCCTGCCTCTCCGCACTCTTCGGGTATCCGGGCCAAGAGCAGTTCGGTTTCGGCGTCTCCACCCTTTTCATTCTCTTCTGGCTCCTTTTGGCGATGACCACCAAGGTAGCGGAGGGCAAGTTGACTTCCCTTGCTGGTGGAAAGGAAGGTAAACCGCCGAAGAAAGTGAGAGGATGGCAGAAGGGGCTCCTCTACTCCTTTCTACTGGGATCCTTCTTCTCCTTAGTAGTGACCACCAATATCTTCCCCCTTCTCGCTGATCATCACCACCGACAGGCTAGGGTATCTCGCGACTCTGGGAGGCTGGAGGCGAGCATCCAAGCCGATTTGCGCGCGGTAGCCCTCTGGCCTTGGGAGCCTGCCTATCATCTTTCTCTGGGCTGGTTGTATCTGGAGAGGGCCAAAGCCAGCGCAGATAGGCTTCCCGGGCTGGCTTCGAGCCTGTCTGAACTGGAGAAGGCGATAGGGCTATCCCCTCAAGATGTGAACCTTTGGGTCGCTTTGGGACAACTTTACCATTACTGGGCGATAGCCGCAGATAGCACAAAGTTCGCCCTCGCCCATGAGGCCTACGAGGAAGCGGTCCGCCTGGCTCCAAATACGGCCAGGGTCCACACCTATTGGGGACTCCTCTACTACGACCAGGGAAGGTACGAGGAGGCGGTGGAGAAGTTCCGCTACGCCACCGACCTAGACGCTACCGATGGTTATGCTTATAGCCATCTAGGCGATGCTTATCTGGTCTTGGGAGAGTTGGGTCCAGCCTCAGTAGCCTATAGTAAGGCCATAAAGTGGGAGCCCCATCTCTACCACGCTCATCGTGGCTTGGGGGAGGTATATTACCAGCAGGGTAGATTCGGAGAGGCGTTGGTAGAGTATCAAAGGAGTCTAGAGATCGAGCCAAACAACGTGCAGGCCTATCAGAACGTAGCCTCGGCCTATCTTCGGCTGGGCTTAAGGGATCAAGCAATCAGGGTCTTGCAAAGAGCGGTGGAACTCGACCCTGGAAACGCAGATCTGCACCGCCTGCTTCGGGAGGTAGAAACAGGAAACCGCTAAAGGCAGGGAGAGCGTCAGATGTTATCATCCAGCCCCGCAAGATAACTACTCATAACTGAATCTTAAATTGCTTATGTCAAGGATTAGAACCATTTCTCCCTCAACTCCTCCAAAAAGCCCGTCTCCCGCCACCTGATGATCGCTTCATTGACCTTCTCCAAGAGATTGGGCGCTTTAATAGGCACGGCGATGACATAAGGCTCCTCGGTTATCTGCTGGACTATGCGAAGCCCGCCCTCCTCCCCCATGAACAGATAAGCGGAGATGGCGTCCACTATACCTGCATCTACCTCCCCCTCCCTAAGCGCCTCTAAGACCTCCCGGGGGCCTAAATAGCCTCTTCTCTCCAAGGCCATCCTCTGTTCTAGTCGCCGAGCCTCCAAATCCCCCATGGAACCCAACTCCAACCCCACCCTACGTCGGTTCAGATCTTCTACCCTGGTTATAGCCCTTTCCTCCTCCCGTACCACCAACACCTGTCCAGCGTCGAAATACGAGTAAGAGTAAGCCACATCTTGTGTCAAAAGTGGGTCATAAGGGAGAGCGGAAATGATTATGTCAACCCATCCTGCCTTGAGGGCGTCATAGAGGCCATCGAAAGAGATATTCTCGAAATCGACCTCCACGCCCAACTCCCTCCCTAAAGCCAGTGCCAGATCGACATCGTAGCCCCGTAAGCCGACCTCATCCCACAACTCAAAAGGCAGGTAACTGGCATCCATCCCCACCCGTACCACCCCCTGCCCCTCGATCCGCTCCCAGATCTTATCCCTCACTTCGCCGCCTGGGAGGCGGAAGAGGAAAAGGAGGCCCAGGGCAACGAGGGCAAAAAGGGCCATATATGTTAGCCAGCGCCTTCTAAGGGCCATCTACCGCTCCACAGCCGTCCCTTCAAGCCAGTCGGTAGCTCCCTGGGCGTAGGCCTGCACCTCCTCATAGATCGGCTTCAGGATGAACTCCGGGGTGACGAAGGAGAAATAATCCCGAAAGTTCCGCTGCGGCCAGGGGGTGCGAAAGGCCCAAAAGGCCACCGCCAGGCACCAATCCCACTCTAAAACCTTCTCATAGGCCTGTATGGTGTAGGCGATCCGTTGAGAGGGGGGCACCGCCTTCGTCCAGCGGGGATGATCGTTCCAGCCCCCCTCAGTGACGATTATCTTCTTATCTCCATCTCCGTTTTGGGCCATCAGTTCGTGGATTAACTCCGTCCGGGCGAAATTTATCTTATCTCTGGCCGGAGGGTCATCAGGGGGGAAGACATTGCCGTAGGCGTGGACGGCCAGGATATCGAAGTACTCTTTTGCCCCAGCGTCGTACATCCTCTGCAGGAAGGTCAAATCCGATAGGGCAAACTCGTCGCCCTCATCGGCCACGTTGGGGGCCAGCCCTGCGGCCAAGACCTGGATATCGGGGTTGGCATACTTGGCCCTCCCGTAGGCTATTTTGAGGAGTTCCGTATACCCTTTCGGATCCACAGGGCGGAAGCCCCAAGCGGAACTGAGGTTTGGCTCGTTCCAGATGATCAGGTAGTTTATTCGACCTCGAAAGCGGCTAGCGAAGGCGTAGACGAAGTCGCCGAAATCCTGGTAACGCTCTCTGCTTAGGTAACTGTTGGTGGTGTTCTTGGGCCGCGCCCATTGGGGGACGAAATCGATCCTGGCGATGACCGTGAGCCCCTGGGCGTTGGCGTGATCAACTACCAGGTCGGCGTGGGCCCAGTCGAATTGCCCCTTTATGGGCTCATAGTAGGCCCAGGGGAAATACTCCACCACCCAAGGGGCCCCCATAGCCCGCACCAACTCCAAGGTGCGCTTTATCTTCCACTCCTCCACCTCATCGGTGAGCCGAGTGTGGACCCCCATCTTGGGGTTTACGGTTTCAACCCTCTGTTGAGGGCCCACGGTGACCAAAGGCTTGGGGAGAACGCCCGCTATCAAGATAACGAGGAGGAGAAGGAGGGCTCGAGAGCCGTATCGTCGAAGATAGGGTTCGTTCACAGAGTCCCACCCAGCGCCTTATGCTTAAGGGGGCTTGCACCAACCTTACCGGACAAGCCCCCTCCCAAGCAAAGAGCTACTACCTTTTGCCCGATCTTAATTATTTCACCTCTACCCTTATCTCTTGCCACTTATAGGGTCCCCAATGGCCTAGGTAATAGCCGGGCCAGAAGTGCCATAGGCCAGGTTTATCCACCTCTATTTTAGCCTCGAATTCAAAGACCTCATCTGGCTTGAGGATCGTTTCCTCCGTATGGCCGAAGTCGCGATTCTCGTCATCGGGATCACGACATCCCACCAGGATGCCAAAAGGTGAAAACTTCATTTCTGCGCCTGTGGTATTGCGTACCTTGAATCGCACCACAAGGGCATCGCCAACCCTCGGGGCTTCGGGCCCCTCAACGGAGAAATTTGTCAGTTCTACCCCATCTTCGGATATGTCGGGGCCAGCGTAGAAGCGAGGGGTAGCGCCCGTAGGGGGACCCATTGCCTCTATGAGGTTGCAGGTTATGACGATGAGATTTTCTTCCTCTATCTTGCCGATGATGAAGGAGGCGGCGAAACCGCCCCTCTCCCAGAGCATTATCCCTCCCTCATCAGAGGTCAGGGCTAACTTTCTCTCCCAGCCCCTCTCTGGCATCTCCTTCTCGTAGAACCGAATTACCTCCTTTAGGGGGTCAGCGGTGATATAGATACGGCCCTCGCCCTCTACCAGGGGCACTTCCGGCCCAAGGCGTCCAATCCAACTCTCTAATTCGGCCTCCTTCTCCTTATCCCGCTTAGCCCCAGGGTATTCCGGCAGATCGGCGAAGCAACCTGCTACCGATGGCACCCCGGTCTCCTCTGGTCCTACCGTTGGGGTTTTTTCCTCGGGGGCTATTGTCGCTAGCTCGGTAGCCACCTCCTCGATTCCACCTACGATAGCGGTGGCCGTCTCCTTTATGCCTGTGGGGAGCCTCAACCCTGTGGGCAGGCATATACAAGCCAGCGAGGGAAAGAGAAGGGCCAGCGCTAACCCCAAAACCATCACGCGCTTACCCATTTGCTCCTCCTCTCTTCATTTGTAGGCTGTGCGCTTCTTGGAAAATCCTCCTGCCTTATTTTAACAGAGGATGGTCTGATCGGTCAAGGATCAAAAAGGCGGAAAACCTTGCCAGGAACCGAAAAGGAGCAGTCCTGACTTCTACAGCCAGGACCCATTTCTAAATCGCATCTGCTAAAACCGCTACCTCAATCACAAACGATACTGCTTTGTCACGCCCAATAGGGCTTTTTAATATACTTATAGGCCGAATTTACAGCCGTGGTCGCCTCTCCGCAAGCGGTGGTGATCCGCTTCGTCTTCCCCTCGTAAGTGACCAGATCGCCACAGGCGAAGACCCCTCGAAGGTTAGTCCGCATCTCGGGGTTCACCACCACCCCCTTGCCTTTGAGTTCCAGCCCCCACCGCTCCACGCTCTCCAGATTGGGAGTGAAGCCGATGCTGATGAGCACCACATCCATGGGCCTCACCCTCTCCTCCCCCGTCTCGTTGTTGAGGAGCCGTACAGCCTCGACTTCCCCTTCCCCCATGATCTCCTTTAGTTCGGTACGGAAGAGCACCTTTATGGGGCTCTTCTCCACCCTCTCCACCGTTATCTCGTCGGCTCGAAAATAGTCCTTGCGGTGGATAAGCGTGCTTTCCCCAGCGCAACCGCAGATGGTGAGGGCCATCTCTAGAGCGCTGTCCCCTCCGCCCACGCAGAGGACCCGCTTCCCTTCAAAGGGCTTCTTGTCCAGGCAGTTGTAATAGACCCCCTTTAGGTCCTCCCCGGGGATCTCCAGTTTTAGAGGCTCAAACAACCCCATCCCCAAAGCCAAGATCACCGCCTTCGCCTCGTAGGTCCCCTTCGGAGTCTTAAGAGTTATCTTCTCCTCCTTGATATCCAAGTCGGTGACTTCCTCCCCTTCCCTTATCTCGCAGCCCATCTCCCAGGCCTGGGCAGCCATCTTCTCCGCCAACTCGCGAGCCACGATATCGGTATAGGAAGGGAAGTCGTGGATGCTCTTGTGGGGATAAAGAGAGGTCAACTGCCCCCCTATCCCCTTCGCCTCCAGGATCACCGAAGAGAGTCTCTTGGTCTGGGCGTAGATACCGGCAGTTAGCCCGGCCGGCCCCCCTCCCACGATCACCAGGTCGTACATTTATCCTCCCTAAATATAATATTAACGGAATTATATACTTGACAAATCCAGACAGCGTTAAAAATTTAAGGTTTTTGCCTCTTGACAACTCTGGCAAGTGTTGATATAATGTGTATGTATTGGTTGCCCGTCCTCCTACGGGACGGCGGGCTATGGGTACTCCGCTCTCCTACGGGACAGCGGAGTATTGCTTTACCACCAAGTAGTGACATAGACCTTGCCTTAGTCACCAGCCCAGTGGTTTATGGTCTCTCCGCATAGCGCAACTCTTTAGAAACTCCTTGTCCATAGATATTGGTGACAAATCACACTCAGCAGCCAAACGGCTATCTCCAACGCGATTTGCGAAATCCGCATTCTGAACCTTTCGACGCAATTGCTGCACCTGTTTCACAATGTGGATGAAATCCGTGTCATTGGTAACGAGTAGTGCCGTATCATACTGACCCAAGAACGCCCCAAATAAGATGTCCGCAGCCATCTGGACATCGGCGCCCTTTTCGACACGGAATTGCTCCTGAAAGGTTTTCTTGCAGTTTGGGCAAGTAACAGACCTCTCACGAGGGACTAGCCGTCCCTCGCGAATGTCAAATCGAGGCAATTGTCGAAGTGCTGAGAAGAAACGCTGTTCCTTTGCGTATCTCTTAGGATCATCTTGCTGGCTTACACCGCCAATATAGTAGTGTGTATTGGCCAAGGAGCGCTGGGGGCCAGCCAGTTCCATCGGGAGTCTCTCAAAGTTGATGGTGTAATCGTCGGGCGGAAGGCCCAATTCTCCTAAGTATTCCTTGAATCCCACTGCTAGGTTCCATCCATCAACAAAAACCATCACTCTTTCCATCACATCCCCCTTTATTGGTCCCCCTTACATATCCCTAGCGTCTCTGCCTTGTCCTCTTCGGCTTCCTCTTGCTTTGATGGCGGCGGGGCTGATAGCAAGCCAATCTGATAGTTGATGTCTGGTCGTTTTATGCGCAGAGATATACCAGGCATCTTACCATCCAACTTGAGTAACCCATCATCATACGTATGGAACTCATCAACCTTCATGTGGATGGCTGTGGCCAAGTGAATAGCATCACGAGGCTTGAAATCATAGCGTCCTACTAGGTCTCTTGCGATTCTTGCCACTATGGGAAAGGGCGATTTGCAGAGGCTATTATAGGGCCGGGGAAGAGCGGTGTCAATTATCTTTGACCCATCTCCGCCATCTGCCTTAGGAGCCCCACAATGAGAGCGGCGAGCCTGGCCACCTGCCGCCACTGGAGGCCCCGTCGCCCTGGCTCGCCCTCCTCCGTCCATTGGCGGGCGTAAATCAAAGCCGCCAAACCACCCACTAGCCCCCCTATCAGGGCTCCCAAAAGCACTATGCGCCTCGCTCCCCGAAACACAGATCACTACCTCCTCAAGAAAGCGTTCAGAACCTCTAGAACGAACGCGCCAGCACTTATGATGCGAATAATAGGATTCACTAGGAACGAGGAGAAGGTCTGGATCGCTTTCTCCACCCGCCCTGTCCTCACTCGCACAGAAGTTAGAGCCGGGAGCAGGCTAGCCTTCGCCCGCCGCAGCCCCCGAAGGGCGTAAACTAGAAGGAAAAGGGCTGGCAGGGTGAGGATGAACCCTTGTGCCACCAAGAAGATGAGAGCCACATCTCGAAAGATGGCCACCGTTTTTGGGTCCATCACCTCTCCCAATCCCAGAACCAATAGGCCAAAAAGCGCCATCTGCCCCAGGGGGCGAAGACCTCCTGCACCTCTTTATCGCTCACTGGCGCTCCAGCGAAGAACCGCTCCGAGACCAGTCTGCGAGCCCAGGTATCGACCCCTAAATAGTCGTAACGGCCCAGAAGGGCCAAGATGTGAGCGGCCGCATATTGTCCTACCCCCTTGATCGATTTGAGCCTCTTATATAGTTCCGCCGTCTCCAAAGGGGAATTCTTGAGCTCTTCCAGGTCCAAGTCGCCTCTTGCCACTTGGCGAGACAAGAGCGTGATGGATGAGGCCCGATACCCCAGTTTGACCTCCCTTTTTAGGTAGTCCTCGCCCACATCAGCCACGGCCTCTGGCGTGGGGAAGGCTCTAAGCGAAGGTTCACCCGGATAAGGCTCCCCCAACCTCGCGACCAGACGACTTACCATCCCCTCCGTCTGCCTCCAGGTGCAGTTGGTGACGCAGATGGTCTTCACCACATCTTCATAGACCGCAGGAGAGCGCAAGACCCGCCCCTTTCCCCCCTCCACCACATGTTTTAGCGCTGGCTCCCCTTCACATAAACTATAGAAATCGGTCAAGTCATCTTCCAGCCTTAGCATCCAATTCACTTTATCCTTTATCTCTCCCACTTCACCACCGGTTAAACCACGGTTATTTTTTATGTCAACGATAACTCCTGTCAACTCATCAGCCTCACCGATGGCTATTTTGATTACCCTCCCAGTGGAGAGCCGCTCCACGCGCCCCAACCTCTCTCCATCCCAGGAAAAGGGGGGCAGACGACGCCATCCATGGGAAAGAACCGTGGCCTGAAAGTTGAAGGGCGGCCGAGCAGCGAGTTCTAACCTCATCATTTAGAGCACCCTTTTTCTCCTCACAATATCTCCATCTTATAGTCGGCCACCTGAGCGTCGAGCCGGCCCTTCTCGATGCTTTCCACCACCTTAGTGAGGAGCCCATGGACGTAGCCCCGATCGTTGGAAACACAGGCCACCCCTAGGACCGCATGTTGCCAGGCCTCGTTACTACCCACCTCGGCGACCGACACGTTGAAATCGCTCCGCAAGCGGGCTAAAAGCGACTTGAGGATTCGCCGCTTCTCCTTCAAAGAATGGCAGCCTGGCAACTCCAGATGGATGGTACAGACGCCAATGACCATGATGGGAATATTTTATCACACTTCAAGTGACCATATATCACTAGCAGACAACCGAGGTCGCAAATTGAAAAGAGATCTAGCCCTTGTTGCGCTCATCCCCCAAAAGCATTATAATAATTCGTGGTGGTGGCTTGGTGGGGAAAAGCGAGTTCTACATCGGCTACCTTTGGCTAACATATAACCTGATGGATATCATCTTCACCCATTGGGGCTTAGAGGGGGGTCACGTGGAGCGTAACCCCCTGGGCTACGCCTTGATCGCTGGGCCTGGCAAGTGGTGGCTATACACCCTTAAACTGGCGGTAGTGTTACTCCTCATCCCCCTCATAGCCCGTGTTGGCAAGCGGTATCCTTCTGCCTGGACCTACCTGCGGATCTGGAACCTCCTTCTGTGCGGGGTGGTCCTATGGAACGTGGTGCTGGTTGTCGGATAAGGTTGTCCCCTCCCTAGGATAGAGCGTGGATCGGCCCCTCGAATTGGCCTAAGGCAGCCTCCCTAACCGCCTCCGGCAGCGTGGGATGGGCGTGAATGGTGGCCACGATATCGGATGCTTTAGCCCCCATCTGGATAGCCAAGGCTCCTTCGGCGATGAGGTCTGTGGCCCGGGGGCCCATGATGTGCAAGCCTAGAACTTCACCCTCCTCGTGACAGAGCATCTTCACTAACCCTGTCGTCTCCCCCATAGTTAAAGCCCGTCCGCTGGCCCCGAAGCGAAAGATGCTCTTCTTATAAGGGATCCCTTTTCCCCTCGCCTCCTGCTCCGTGAGGCCCACCCCCGCGATCTCCGGCAAGGTGAAGACGCAATAGGGGACGGCTCGATAATCGATCCTTTTCTTATTGCCGAGGGCGTTCTCGGCCGCGATCTCCCCCTGGCGATAGGCTACATGGGCTAGCATCCAGCCCCCCGTAACGTCGCCCACAGCATATATCCCCGGGATGGTGGTCTGGAGATAGCCGTCGACCACGATCGCCCGCCCCTCGGTCTTTACACCTAACTCAGTTAGCCCTAGCCCCTCGGTGTAGGGCAACCTTCCGGTGGCTATGAGAACGCAGTCGGCCTCCACCGACCCCACCTTCTCATCTGCCCCGTACTCCACTAGGAGGCTGGACCCCTTCTGTTGCACCCCTCTGAGCGGCGATCTGAGGTGCACTTCCACCCCTTCTCCGCGCACCAGATTTAGATAGCGGCGAGATAACTCTTCATCCACTGGGGGAAGGAGGGAAGGCAACATCTCGATGACTGTCACCTTGCTCCCTAGGGCGTTGAAGATGGTAGCGAACTCCATGCCGATCACCCCGCCCCCCACGATCACGAGATCAGAAGGGACCTCCTCTAGATCCAAGATCTCCCTTGCGTTGAGGACCCCTGCAAGATCCAAGCCCGGCGCCGGGGGCTTTCCCGGCTCCGCCCCGGTGGCGATGATGACGCTTCTGGTAGATAGTTCCCTGCCTTGGACGGAGACCTTATTCGGGGCCAGCAATCGACCCCTTCCCTTGAAGAGTTCGACCTTGCGAGCCCGAAGCAAGGCCTCCACTCCGGAAACGAGCCTTTCCACTACCATCTCCTTGCGAGCCATCATCTTGACGAAATCGAGGGCTGGCTCCGAGACCAAGATGCCGAACTCCTGGGCCCTCTCTATATCCAAGAGCAACTCCGCGCTCCGGGCTAAAGCCTTGGTGGGGATGCAACCCTCGTTGAGGCAGACGCCCCCTAACCGCTTTTCCTCCACCAGGGCCACATGAGCCCCTAGTTGGGCTCCTCGCAAGGCGGCTACGTACCCTCCTGGGCCTCCACCGATGACCACAAGATCATAATCGGCCATACCTCTCCTCTCTTACCCACCCCACAGCGCAACACTCCTGGCGCCGCATGATCTTCAACCCCAGTTCTTCCGCCAAAACCACGGCTTCAGAAGCGGGGCTAACGATGCCGTTCACCCCGGCCCGCAGCACCCAAGGGTCCAACAGGTGTCGGTGTTCTCCCCGAGGGCGCATGCAACCCAGGTAAAGAGGAACGGTGGGGAAGCGAAGCCGTGCCTCTGCTATGAGAGCGATGACCCCCTTCAACTCTGGAGGCTCCCGGTCAGCGTAACGGGTGCCCGGAGTAGGGGTGAAGACGATGAGGATGAGCCCCTTCACCCCCAGCCCTTCCAGGATCTCCAGGGCCCGGTACTCCCCCACGATCTCTCCCCCCCTTAGACCGATTGTGATATGGGGGATTATGGGGAAGTAACTGCGCAGAAGATCATAACTCTTGATATAGTCCTGCACGCGCCGCTCCAGACCATATACCTCCTGGATCGTCTCATCATCCCCCACGAAATCGAAGGAGATCACATCTACATAAGGAACGATAGCCTCCGCTTCCTCTCGCTCGATGAGGCCCACATGCCAGTTCATCACTCGTCCATTCCGCAAGCCCTTTATCTTCTCTAGACCTCGCGTCACCGGCACCTTCCCCGAGGGGTCGCACCCACCTGAGATGAGGCAACTAGTGGCCCCTTGAACCCGAGCCTTCCAGATGGGCATCATCGGCTTCAGGTACTCTCCGCCACAGTGGGCGCAATTGAGGGCACAATGAGACCCCGTGAGGCTGATAGCCGCCGTGCTCAGGGGGTAATCGAAGGCTACCCTAGGCGCAAAATTAGCCTCACGAACCCGCCACGCTGATTCCACCCGTCCCTCCAGGCTCATCTATATACTATCCTCCAGGGAAAATTCAATCCCCCCTATCTCTTGAGTCCGTAGCCGGAGGAGGATTTTATGAGCGCCTGGCAGTAGGGGGCTACCTTCTACCTCTGTCGTCACCTCTGCTCCTAAGTTGAACCACAAAGGAGAGTGACGGCTCACCTCCGCAGCCCTAATAGCCACCCCGCCCTGAGGATGTAGAATGACCCGCTCCAAGGGGCATGGTCGCCCATCTATCTCCAGGGATACCACCTCCCAGAGCGTAATAGGAGCAAAGATGTTCCTCATCACCCATCGGAAACCATGAGAGCCGTTTCCCAGGCTTCCCTTCAAGTAGAGTTTCTGCGCTAAAAAAGAGGGTATTCGCATCCTCAACCACTTCCCCAAGCCAGTATAGCAAACCACCCTGAAATTGCAACGCCTACAGGCTTGCCTAGCCAAGAGGATGGTAATATAATTTCCAGCGCACCCCAAAGAGAGGGCTCATCTTTGAACGAGGAACTTCCACAAGAAAAATGCGACCGCTGGGCGGAGGCGAAGTCTTTTCTTCGCGACATCGTAGAGACCATCGTCCTCGTTCTCATCATCTACGGACTAGTCAGCCTGGGCTTTCTCCAGTTCCGCGTCATCCAGACCAGCATGGAACCCAATTTTCACGATGGTCAACGCCTGGTAGTCAACAAGTTGGCCTATCGCCTCCACCCGCCAGAGCGAGGGGATGTCATCATCTTCCACCCCCCTACCAACCCGGAGAAGGAGTACATCAAGCGAGTTATCGGTCTGCCCGGTGAAGAGGTGAAAATCGAGAAGGGACAGGTCTTCATCAACGGCCATCCTCTCAAGGAGACCTATATCGCCTATCCCGATCAGCGTTCCTGGGGTCCGGCCATAGTGGGCGAGGACGAATATTTCGTCCTGGGAGACAACCGGCCGAACTCCAGCGACTCCCGGAGTTGGGGAGTGCTCCCCCGTAAGAATATCATCGGCAAGGCCTGGCTATCTTTTTGGCCCCCTCAAAAATGGGGGCTCGTCCCCCACTATACTTTCGTCTCTGGATAAAGGAGAGGAGATGGATGCGAAGGCTTTCGCCGGTATGCTAGATGATGGATCAAGGGTTCCCCTCGTTGACTTTCCACCCCAAGATCTGGTGGAGATCATCGAAGAACTTGCCCCAGAAAAGGTTGCCAGTCTTATCGATGTCACCGATCTTAATGCCGATACCCAGGAGCCTAAGATCAGAAAAATGATCAACTGGGCGCTGGACTATGATTTCTACGCCATCTGTGTCAACCCGGTGGAGGTCGATCTATTGCCCAGGTTACTCAAAGGTAGCCCGGTCAAAGAGTCTTACGTGCTCGACTTCCCTCTGGGGAAATCCTCTATTCGGAGTAAGGGGCGGCAGGCACAAGAGATAGTAGAGACGAGCCGAGATCTGAGGGGGGAAGGTCCCGGCAACGTAGAACTCGATATGGTGATCAACGTTGGCCGCTTCAAGAGGGATCGAAACTACGCTCGGGAAGAGATCGAAGCGGTGGTCCAGGCTGCCGAGGGGGAACTGGTCAAAGTGATAATCCGCTCTGGGGAACTGACCGAGGAGGAGATCGTAGAGGCATGTCAAGTGGCCAAGCAGGCCGGGGCCCATTTCGTGAAGAACTCTACCGGCATGGATGCCCTGAGCGCTACCCCCGAGCATATCTGGCTGATGAGGGAAGCGGTGGGTCCCCATATGGGCGTGAAGGCGGCGGGAGGCATCAGAGATGCCATGACCGTGGTGAGGTTGATCTATGCCGGGGCAAAGGAACCCGAACTGAGAGACCCCCTTCGATTCCGGATCGGCACCAGCAGCCCCTTGAACATCCTAGCCACCCTGAACTGGATAAGGCTCAACCCCCAGGCCTGGGCGGAGGCTAAGGTCATCCCCTGCACCATCTGTCCTCACGGCCAGACGGCCAAACAAAGGAGAGAGGTGCGGGAGATCTACATGAAAAAGTGCCACCTCTGCCCCTATAGGCGATACAGAAAGGACAAGGACTTCTGATGGTAAGAGGCGGATTCCACGGCAAGATCCTGCGGGTCGATCTCAGCCAAGAACGGGTCAACATGGAAAGCCTGGAAGATAACCTGGCCCGAGACTACATAGGGGGGCGCGGGTTAGGAAGCGTGATCCTCTGGTATGAACTTCCGCCCAAGATAGACCCCCTCTCGCCCGGGAACAAGTTGATATTGGCCACTGGCCCCCTGAACGGGACGGGGGCAGCCCTCTCCTCCCGCTATGAGATGGTGACCAAATCACCTCTCACCAACGCTATCTTGAGCACAAATTCCGGTGGCCGCTTCCCCATCGCCCTGAAGAGCACGGGGTTCGATGCCATAATCATAGAAGGCGCATCTCAAGACCCCTGTTACCTATGGGTAGATGACCAGAAGGTGGAATTGAGAGACGCTTCCCCCTTCTGGGGCCTGAACAGCCACGAGACCACCGATAGGCTGCTGGAAGAGACATCGTCCCAAGCAGCGGTTGCCTGCATCGGCCCTGCGGGAGAGAAGGGGGTGCTTTTCGCCTCGGTGATGAACGAAAAGGACCGGGCGGCGGGAAGAGGCGGGGCTGGTTGTGTGATGGGGGCAAAGAAACTGAAGGCGGTCGTAGTCCAAGGAAGCCATAAAACACCCATAGCCGATCCAGAGGGGTTCCAAGAGGCTAGGAAGAACGCCCTCGCCATCTTGAGCGAGGCCCCCATCACCAAGAACGCCCTGAGGGAGTACGGAACTGCCGTTCTCATCAACATCATCAACGAATACGGCGCCCTCCCCGCCCGAAACTTCCAAGAGGGGTACTTCCCGGACGCCGATTCCGTCTCCGGGGAGACGCTCAAGGAACTGCTGTACGAGAGGAGCGTGGCCTGTCCTACTTGCCCGGTGGCCTGCGGTAGAGCCACCAGGACAAAAGATCGCCGCGGCGAAGGGCCGGAGTATGAAACAATCTGGGCCCTGGGCCCTACCTGCGGGGTGAAAGACCTAGAGGTGATCGCTGAGGCCAACTACAACTGCAACGAACTGGGGTTCGATACCATATCCGCCGGAAACACCATCGCCTGTGCCATGGAACTATGGGAGAGAGGGTACCTGGATAAAGCCACTCTAGAGATGATAAGGAGGGAGTTGGGCGAATTACGGTTCGGAAACGGTGAGGCGGTGGTCAAATGCACAGAACTTATCGGTAAAAACGAGGGCTTCGGCAAATACCTAGCCCAGGGCTCTCTCAGACTGGCCTCCCGCTTCGGCCACCCAGAACTCTCCATGAGCATTAAGGGTCTGGAACTTCCAGCCTATGACCCCCGCGGCTTTAGAGCCATGGGCCTGGCCTATGCCACTTCCAACCGAGGCGGTTGTCATCTGCGGGCCTATCTCATCGGCCCTGAGGCTCTAGCCGCTCCCTACGCCGTGGACCGCTTCACCAGCGATGGAAAAGCCGCCCTGGTCAAACTATATCAGGACCTGAGCGCGGCCATCGATTCCATGGGCCTCTGCATCTTCACCATCTTCGCCCTCAACCCCGATCATTACGCCAGCCTCCTCTCCACAGTGACCGGGGAACCCCTAGGAGCAAGAGAACTTTTGAGGATGGGCGAAAGGATCTGGAACTTGGAGCGCCTCTTCAACCTGAGAGAGGGGTTTGCAAAAGAAGACGACCGCTTGCCACCCAGGTTCATCCAGGAGACCTTGCCCCGAGGCCACTCAAAAGGCCAGTTGGTAGATCTTGAACCTATGCTGGAAGAATATTATAGACTCCGGGGTTGGGATAAAGACGGGGTGCCGAGGGAAGAGAAACTGAAAGAGTTGGGGCTAGAACAAGTAGCCGTTGACCGGGATTAGAGCCACGCAGGTCACGGCCGGCACTGGCTTGAAGATGGCATTAGAAGAGGGGCACGCCAGGGCATAGATAAAGGCTAGCGTGCTCTCTTGCTCATCAAACCTTGTTGTCCAGTGAAGATGCAGAGATGAAGGCCAGAGAATCACAGGGCGTGGACCTCCACCTCCATACCAACGTGGAAGGAGGAGAATGGGAACCGGGAAAATTGGTGGAGTGTGTAGCCCAAGAGAGCATCGGAGTCATCGCCGTCACCGACCATAACACTATGGAGAACGTGGAAGCCGTAGCCTCCCTAGCCCATCCCCACGGGATCCTCGTCCTCCCCGGCATCGAACTCGATCTGGCATTTGGGGGGAAATATTGGCATCTGCTTCTCTATGGCAAAAAGCCGCGAAATGGAAACCTCCCTCTCCTCCTAGATCGCATCCATATCTCCAACGAACTCAGCGCCCATCTGGTACATGAGGAGATGCTCCACCGAGGGTACGACCTCCCACCCTTCGAGGTTATTAAGGCCATGCGTCCCACCACCCACGTAGCCGATGTGGCCCAAGCCTTGGCTGATAAGGGATACGCCAAGGACACCCTGGCTGGCTTCGCCATCATAGACGGGATGCGATTAACTTACGAACTAGACCTCCCTTCCAAGATGGTCTCCATGGCTGAAGCCATAAAAGTGGCCCATCAAGATGGGCTTCTGGCTATCCTCGCCCACCCCGGCCGGCCCATAGAGGGGGCCATGGAGATAGCCAGCAAAGAGGAAGTCGAAGAGATGATAGAGATGGGGTTAGACGGGCTGGAGGCCTACTACCCTTCCCACGCCCAGGAGCAGATCGCCTCCTTCCTGAAAGTAGCAAGGGAGCATAACTTGTTCGTCACCTGTGGCTCCGATTCCCATGGGCCCAACCACCGCCTCCCTCACCCCTGGCCTACTGGGCTTTGTAGAAGGTTTCTGGAGCATTGGGAACTCAATACTTGACCTGAAAGGCTCCCTCTGCTAAAATCAATATGTGGACGCCCCCATCGTCTAGTGGACTAGGACACCACCCTTTCAAGGTGGTGACGCGGATTCGAATTCCGCTGGGGGCATAGAGGCCTAATACCCAATTGTGCGTAGAATGAAGTTTGCGTGAGAGGCGGTCGGAGAGCCGCCCTTTGTCTGCTTCTCCCCAAGAAGCCCTCCCAAGGCAAGCCAGATCTTGTTGCCTTTCGAGATGCGCTCTTAGAGTACGGGGAGAGCGAGTCTTTTTCCCCGATGCTGAGAAGCGAGTGTTCGCCATCCCCCACTGTCTATCAAGCGCCTTGTTTCCGCCTCGGCATGTCACATGAAGATCTCCCATCCTTCTCGCTTGTGTCGGTGCTGCCCGCTTGGGCTGGGGGGCGCCGCGATAATGGTGCACGCGTTTGAATCGCCGGGAAGTGCTTCCTACCTACCCTCCATCTGGTACTTGACTGAGCCTGCCTACCTCACGCGCATTCGACCATCTTCAACAGACCGACCACACCAGTGTTGACAACCACGGGACATCGGTATATAATAAGATCAATAGCATTAAAAACCTCAAAACTGTACGCGTCGAGACCCTTCATCGTTCCCAGGGTAAATGTGGGGGGCGACAGGAAGGAGGAATGTAATATGGGGTGGAGATTAACAAGAATATCGCTCCTTATCCTTCTTATTCTGATCTTCCCTGAAACCTTCATCTTTGGTAGCAACACTGTTTCTGGGTGGTTTACCACAGGACAGGATGGTGACATCCTTCTGAGCGGTACAGACTTTAACAACGCAGGCTACCTCAACAGTGAAGGGGATGGGCTTCTCTTCAACCATCCTGGAAATATAGCGTCTGACGGGACGAGGCTGCTCCTGGCAGATACTTGGAATAACAGGGTTCTCATCTGGCGCACAATCCCCGAAAGTAATGCGTCGCCCGAAATGGTCTTGGGGCAGGGTAGTTTGACCACAAACGACCCTGGAACGGGTCTTAATCGTATGAACTGGCCGGTAGGGGTCTCTACTGCTAATGGCAAGGTAGTTGTTGCTGATACACAAAACGACAGGATCCTTATCTGGCATAGTTTCCCGACAGCAAATGGTCAACCCTCTGATCTCTATTTGGATCTCACCCAATATGACCCTGAGATGGGATGGCCCTGGGCCGTTTGGACCAATGGAACCAAACTCATAACCACGAGTACAAGAGGTGCATGCGTACTTATCTGGAACTCCTTCCCCACCACTGACAATCAAGCGGCCGATCTAATCCTAAGAGGTCAAAACCCAGATGATGGTACAAACCGCTTTGGGACGCCAAGGAGCATAGGGAGTGATGGAGAAACTTACCTGGTGATAGGGGACCACAATCCAGAGAACGAATCGGCTGAAGAGGGGAACTTCTTCTGGAATTCGTTCCCTACATTCGGTAATGCTCCTTACGACTTCTTTATGACCGATCCAGTTGAGAGTCAAGTCATGTGGGGTGGCGTGAAGGCGCCTGACGGAAAATTTGTAACCTTGGGAACCCGCGTACATATATGGAATGCGGTTCCAACGGCGGTTACATCTCCAGATCTAAGTGTGGGGAAAACCTATGTGGTGCTTTCAGAGACCGTTTGCGATGAGGATGGATACCCCTTTCAAGACGGTGATGGTTCAGGGGTTGCCATCACACCTTCTGGCAAACTTTTCCTCTCCCTTCCCGGTCGCAACATGGTTGTTGCATACGATTCAATGCCTATATCTGCCAACCAGTGTCCTGACTATGCTATTGGTGCCCCTGACATAGATACCAATACCCTTGAGACCCATTACCTCATCTCAAACCTTCTTCCAGAAACAGATGGAAAAAGTCTCTTTGCCATATCAGAGGGTTGGAACCGCCTCTACGTATGGAGCTCTATACCTACTGAAAGTGGAATTTACCCCGATGTAGTCTACCCTTCCACCCTTTTATCCCTTGGTTATGCCGCAACGGATATCGCCCTTCATGAAGACACCCTTGTGATAGCAGGCGAGAAGGCAGTTGATATATGGACTACCAGCCCTTTTTATCAACGGAATCCTGATACCTCCTTTAGAAATCAGATCGGCCCGGTAACCTTTCAGTTCATAAAAGGTGTCGCCCTCGATGACAACTATCTTTATATCGCAGATGGAGATGCCGGAAAGTTATATGTTTGGAGCGCCTTGCCTGACTCAAACTCCTCTCCCCTTTTCTCCCTTGATTTGCCCGGAGTGTACCGTCTCTCCAGCGATGGGAGTTACCTCGCGGTGGTGATGATGAGTGATCACAAGGTGAGGCTATATAGCGTTGATGGACTCTCTGGGTCATCTTCTCCGGTGGTTGAGATACCGGCAGAAGGTTTCACCTACACACCACTCAATCTGCCCGCTGGTGCCCTTGTTGCTGACAACCATCTTTTCATTGCCGATACGGGAGGTAGCCGGGTTTTAGGATGGGAGTCGATCCAGGATGCGATAAATGGGAGTGACCCTGATGTGGTGCTTGGTCAGCAAAACCTCTTGGACACGACATCCGCTATTGGGGTCAATAGGCTTTTCATGCCTGCCGGACTCGCGTTTCATAGAAACCGGTTGTGGGTAGGAGAGTTCAAATTCTCAAATCGTTTAGTAGGTTTCAAATATCAGCCCGAAGGTCCATTTATCGAATCAAACCCCACCTCTGCCGACTTTGACATGGTTGGAATCGGCTCAGATTCAACGGAGACCTTCGCCATCTCCAGCGCAGGGACAGAAGCCCTCGAGATAGGGACGATAACCCTCGCCGGGACAGATGCCTCTGAGTTCAGCACACAGAATGATAACTGCTCAGGGAAAACCATTGCCCCATCGGGAACCTGCACATTCGATCTGATATTCTCGCCAACATCAGAGGGGGTAAAGAAGGCAACTCTTACCATTCCATCCAATGACCCGGCTATGCCACAGCTGGGTGTGCCTTTGAAAGGGACGGGAGTTGAGTACCATCTCTACCTGCCCCTAATCCTCAAGAACTACTAAGGCTGTCTCACCCTTGGACAAAAGCGATAAGCCTCCTTAAACCCTGGTAACGGGACTTTCTCACATAACTGACTTCCGCTAGAAGGCACCAGCCCTTATTAGGAACTGCTCCGGTCGAAGAGGGATGTCCTCACGGTGAAAGCGGCCTTGGCCATTTGAGTCTACGGTTCTCACCTCTGTGCTCTCGGGATAATCCTGTTGAGCGCCTTTCCGAGGCGGTGATCTTCCCGTTTGCCTAGAGGCGAGGTCTCGCCTCCATCATCGGTTGGCCTATCGCCCATGTCGAGGAAACGAGCCAAGCCATAGAGCGACTCTCTTGGTACCTTATGGCTATTGACTATGGCGAGGAAACAGCGATATTGAATGTGTAATTGACAAATCAAACATCTTATCTATTCTTGTCGCACCGATAATGGCAAACCCATCGAAAGGTGGGGACGCAAAGCCATGGGTCTACCGCCCCAAGGGGCTATGATCGCCAGGCTGCCGAAAGCGAGCGTCCTTATGGCTGCTCTTGCCATGGCCTGGTGAAGCAGCCATTTTTGTCAGCATGAGCAACCAAACGGTGGCACAATCTACTTTATCGTTTCAGACCTTCTTCGTAACTTGCTGGGGCGAACGTGACGCGTAAGCCGTAGAAGAAGGCTTACTGGGAGCCTACATTGGGCTACTTGCTCGTGAATATCTATGTCATTTGAGAAAGCGATGTGTGCTCGGTTGAAACCGCCCGGGTTGTGTAATATCCTCAGCCCGTTGATTCCTGGCCTTGCGACGTTGCTCGTGCTTTTGGTCGGCGCTGTCATCTCATTGCTGGGCCTCGACCCTTTAGAGGCGTACGCCGTTCTGGTCGAATCTGGCGTGGGTGACGCCTCGGTGGTCTCCTGTTTGGGCGACAGCATCACCAACGGCTATCCCTATGCAGGAACGGAGAACACCTATCCGGCCCGGCTGCTGGTGATGCTCGAGGCGGCCTACGGCCCCGGCAGTTTCCATGTCATCAACCATGGGGTCGATGGGTATCGAGCCGACCAGGTCCTGGCCAACCTCCAGGAGTTGAATTGGATGGCGGGAGATCCCGACTTTGTCTTGCTAATGGTTGGGGGCAACGATTTAGCCCAGGAGATCCTGCCAGACCTATCCAATCTCGTTGAAGTCATCGACCAGACCGTGGCTGAAGTGCAAGCCATCGTCGATCTGGTAACCGCCCACACCAACGCGGATGGCTCTCACCCGCAGATCATCGTTTCGGCTTTCCCCCCGAATCGTATCTCTGGTTCTTGGGGCTCGGCGGTGGTGGCGCTTTATAACAGCAGTCTGGAGAACAACTTAACCAGGTTGGACCTGTGGATTACAGATAACTGGGACGATCTCTACGATCCGGCCACCGGCCAGGCGCAGGCATCGCTCATGTATGACGCCGTTCATCCCAATGCAGAAGGGTACGCTTTGATAGCCGAGAACTGGTTCGAAGCGATTAACTCCCTTCTCCCCGCCCCTAACTACCATCATCACTTCCTGCCCCTCATCCTTAAGAACTATTGAGGCTCTGTCTCGCCCCGGACGAAAGCGCTGAGCCCCTTCGCCCCGCAGTAAAGGGGCTTTTGCTATTTAGGTCCACCCCCTCCGAGTGACGATGGAAGGGTTTCCGCCGCGGTGATGCCCCGGCGCAAAGTCGCGGTCATCCTGAAGGGGATGTCGCATCCGGGAGAAGAGGAGTTGCGCCTATGGTTTGCCTGTCCTATACTTAGGTGAAATGCGGCCCGATCTTGTCCAAAGGTTTCTCCCCTGTTATACTGGGCAAAAAGGTAGAAAGGAACTGCGATGGGCTTCTTCGGAAAGAAAAAAATTCCTCCCGACCAAGATGCTATCTGGCTCTATGTCCAATGTGATAACTGCGGGGAGAAACTCCGCATCCGGGTGGACCGGCGCTATGACCTTGAGCCCGACCCCGAAGGGGGATACTTCCTAAGGAAGGAGATGATGGATGGCCGATGCTTCCGTCTCATGTACGGCGAGATCCACCTCGACCACCACTACAACATCCTCTCCCAGGAGTTATCGGGCGGCCACTTCATAACCAAAGAGGAGTTTGAAGAAGGTTAGACGCTTTGAGGGTTGTGCTCTTCTCCCTGGCCATTGGCTTCGTTCCACCGTCCAGCGATAACTGAAGGAGCGAAAAAGGTGAGGACTCTAACCATAGGCGGATTGACTCTGGCTAATCTGGCTTTCACCGTGGTCAGCAATAGTGGCCTTAAGTTGTCGGCTGCCAGCCACGGATGGCAAGGTTTTCTTTGGTGGCAGATCGTGGGCAACCTTTCCGGCTTTTTAGGCGTATTGGCCTTCACCTTCCTTTTGCGCTTTATCTCCCTCCACTTGGCTTACGCCCTCACCGCCGGTCTGGGCTTTCTCTGTGTACAGATCGTCGCTGCTCGGTTCATATTCCAAGAACCTATATCTATGATCCAGTGGCTAGGGACGGTCTTCACCGCAGCAGGGATCGTCATCATCTCTTGGGGGAAATAGGAGCCTAAATTGGCCAGACTGGGCGCTATCGCCAGGTCAGTGATCAGCCGATTCGACTGGTTTTTACGCCGCTTATACGGTATCCGTGAGTTCACGCCAGAAGACAACTGCATCGTCAGGATCGCCTTCCGCAAGAGCAACAGGGAATTGACCCTCTCCGACGAGACGAGGATCCTCAAAGGGGAAACGATAGGTGAACTCCACTTCTGGAACGAGCGCATCCCTCCCATGCCCAAAGATGGACCCGACTTAGCCTGGGGGTTAGAATTCCACCGCTTGATGAGGAGATCCCTCGCCGAACTGGCGAGATATATCGAGAGCGCACCGGAATGCAAAAGGGTCAGAGCCTTTAGAGGGGAGACGGCTGTCGACAGCCAAGAAGGGCTTAAACAAGCGGCCGAACTGATCGGACGGCTGGGCTTTGACCTCTACCCTTTAGGCCGCTCTGTCAGTCACCTAAAGCCCTTCTTGGAGTTTTGGGAGAATATCTACCTTTGGGGCCTCATCTGGACCTTCAACCCCGCTAGCCTCAGGGGGAAGAGGCTTATTGACCTTCAAAGGTGTCAAATCTGGATCTCGCGCCGAAGGTTACTCGAAAGGTACAAGCGCCGCTAACTCTCCCCTACGCTAAGCAGGAGGGATTCGCAAACATGGGGTGGAGAGTTCTTCCACCCATTCTCCTCGAAAGCCTTATCTACCTTTCTGCGTAGGCAGTTTGGGGATCAGCCAAGAGAGGAAGGCGTCATCACTACGGGTCTGCATGAAAACCTTGCCCGGCCCGGTCAAATCCACCACTAACCCCTCTCCACTGAAGAGGGTGGATTTCACCCCTCCCACCGCCTTCACCTTGAACCCCATCCCTTCGGAGAAGGCCACCAGATGGCCGGTGTCCACGGTGTAGACCTGGCCGGCCGCCAAATCCTTCTCGTGGATGGCCCCGTAACTGCCGAGGATCAACTTGCCGGTACCTGAGGCCCTCAGCATGATTAGACCTTCCCGGGCGAAAAAGGTCTGGGCTCCCGTCCACTTGGTATCGATCTCGATCGCCTCGGAAGAGGCGACATAGGAACCCGACTGGACTATCAAGGTCTCATCCTTTAGGTCCAAAACCATCATGTCCCCAGGCAGGACTGGGGCCAGGGTGATCTCGCCGCCCTGAGCCGGGGCCCGATAGTCGTTGAGAAAGAAGCTCTCTCCGCCCAGCATGGAACGCTTGAGGGAGGCCAGTACGCCCCCTGCCATCTTGGTCTCCAGGGTCATCCCAGGCGACATGGAAACCATAGCCCCCGCTTCCACGCGAATCACCTCGTTAGGCCCTAGTTTGACCACGGTCAAAGAGTAAGATGGACGATACAGGATTTCGGTTTGCATCCCTCTACCTCCTATAGTTTTTCCATCGTTCAGGGCTAACCATCGTTAAGCACGAGCCATATATCTAAATAAGCCACCCTTTATGGCCTATCTCGCCCCAGGTATATAGCCCCGATATACCTCTCTGGGCTCCTGAATGGTGATGAAGGCCTCCCCATCAACTTCACAGCCAAGGGAGGTAATGAGGGGGACATCTTTTCTTTTGGCTACCACATCTATTATCCCCACCCTACCTGCCCGGCCTTCCCCCAGCATCTCCGTTACTCCATACCCCCTTTCCCGCAGAGCCAGGGCGATTCTTTTGCCTTTTTGCAGGGAAACGATGCGCACCACCACGTAGCCTAGAGCCAGCCTATTCTCTAAGATCATCCCCACCCAGGTCCCAGCAGCAAAGCCAACACAATAGGCAAAGAGGTTCAAAAGGTTGCCCAAATCTTGTACCACCTTGCCCACAGCCACCACGAAGAACAAAGCCTCCAAGAGGCCGATCAAGGTAGCCAAAATCCTCTCCCCTCGCACGATTAGGAGCGTTCTAACGGTACCTACGGCAACGTTAGCCAACCTAAGCAGAAAGATTAAAAGCGCCCACCATACCACGTCCATCTACTGCTCCCAAGACGTTTCCTGACAGTGAAGTTGCCAGGTGGAGAAGCCCTCCAATTAACACCTCAACCCCGCCTATAGGTGGCTAGGAAGCGAGCCAGGGAACGATCGTAGGTCCGTTCTACCTCCGGGGGGAAGAGACAACCAGGCAACTCCCTGTCATTCCAGTGATAGGTGATACAATCGCAACAAAGCCCCTTGCGACTGCAAGGCTCGTAGGTGCAGGTGCACTTGGTCAAGTTCGTCTCCTTCTTGCACTCGGCCATCTTTCCTCCTATAGGTCGCCAATCTCTAGAGTTTTTGGGCTCTTATCTCCCAGTGAACGCCCGTCACAGGTAGCCCTGATGATCCACTTACGTACCCCTCTTTTTTCTCCTTGAGGCCCAGGATCTCGAACCCCTCTAGGAGGTCTTCCACCTCTTCTTGGGTGAAGAAATGGTGGACCATCCCGGCCTCAATCCCACTATCACAGATATAAGTCCCCGGCTCTATCTTCTTCCCTTTCCCTTCTTTATAGTCCCCCTTCCCGCTCAAGTTAGCGAAAAACAACCCTCCCCTCTTGAGCGTCCTTCTTATCTCCCCTACTGCCTTTCCTACGTTCTCTAATGTATTGTGGTGCAAGACATAGACGCTCAAGACGGCGTCAAAGAACTCATCGGGAAAGAGCACTTCGGTCATGTCGCAGCGGCGAAGTGTGGCTTTCAGCCCCTCCTTCTCCAGCCGTTCCCGAGAGATGGTCAACCCGGCTGGCGAGCGGTCGCTGCCATAGACTTCGAACCCCTGCTTGGCCAGGTAGAGCAGATGCCGCCCTCCTCCACACCCTACATCCAAGACCCTTCTCATCCCTTGGCTTCGCATCTCCTCGGCCAAGGCGACCGCCAACTCATCGGGCTCCCGATAACTAAACCATACCTCCTCGGCAGGGGTTAAACCTTCGCTGAACACCTACTAAGCCCTCAGGATAGTAAATGGCAGCCCTTCCCGCGGGGCTTCTTTAGGGCAAAACCAGTTTCCACGGCTGGACTGCCTCTCTACCTTTATTTCTCCAGCATCTTCAAAAGTTCTTCATACTGCTGGTCAGAGATGGTGAAGCCATGTTTGGGCTCCGGGAATAGCCCCTCTCGTACCTCCTCTGCGTAACGCTTGAGACCTTGGACTATCGTCTCCCCCACGTCGGCATACTGCTTGGCGAACTTGGGGGTGAAGGCCGGATAGAGCCCAAACATATCGTGGAAGATCAGAAGTTGCCCGTCGCAATCTGGCCCTGCTCCGATGCTGATGATCGGTATTTCCGCCCCCATGGTAATTAACTTGCTCACCTTGCTTGGAACACATTCCAATAAGACGGCAAAAGCGCCTGCCTCTTCTAAAACTTTGGCGTCATCGATGATCCTTTTGGCCATCACGGCATCCTTTCCCTGGACTTTGAACCCTCCCAACATGGACATACTTTGGGGGGTGAGCCCCAGGTGGCCCATCACCGGGATTCCAGCCTTAACTATAGCCTCCACCTTATCGGCCATAGTTATCCCCCCCTCTAGTTTGACGCCATCGCACCCGCCCTCGCTCATAAAACGACCGGCGTTCTGCACCGCGATCTCGATGGAGGGCTGATAGGACATGTAAGGCATATCCCCCAGGACAAAGGGGCTCTTGCAACCCCTGGTCACCGCTTGGCTGTGGGAGATCAACTCCGCCATGGTAGCCGGGAGAGTGGTGGAGTACCCCAATACGGTCATAGCCATCGAGTCGCCCACCAAAACGATGTCGATGCCCGCTCTCTCAGCCCACACGCCTGTAGGGTAATCGTAAGCGGTGATCATGGTTATCTTCTGCCCACTTTTCTTCATTTCCAAAAGTTGTGGTAAGGTGACCTTAGTTCTCTCGCTCATCTATTTTTCTCCCTCTCTAAGGCTTTGGAGTGCTAGATCTCCGGCTTCCCTGGTACAAACCTCTATGGGCCGACATTGCCATAGAGCGTTCGATGGCATCCGCTTGTTAGGTGGCATCGCTTAATCCTGGCTTACTTTTTCGCCAGTGGTACGCCTAGTCCCTAACCTCCACAGGCCCCAGCACCCCTATTTTCGCCTCGGGAGGGGCTGTGAAGCACACCAGGTAGATGGGGCCCTCGGTCACGTCCGCGACCAGTGTGGAGCGGCCACCCGGAGACGCGACACCAAAAATGATGAGTTCAGCCCATGGCGGCTTGTCAACGGACGGCCACACATCAAGGTCTTCAAAGGTCTTGCCCTCCTCCAGCCTTACGATGGCCAGCCCGAAATTCTTCTGACTCTGATTGTCGATATTCGCGATGAGCTGGCCCACTGAGACGGTCTCCGGACCATCGTAGGTGCACCCACTCCCATCGAATGTGATGGTCATGTCCGCAGCACGCCTGGTGATCGTCACGTCTACGCCACCGTTGAGCGTGCTCAGGAATTTCTCCTCGAAGCGCAGTGCATCTGCCGAAACGGCCACGCGGACCTCCGCGCCATCGTCGGTCACGACGGTGTGACCGCTCTCCTCCGCGCCCTCTTCGACGACGGTAAATCTTCTTGTCTCGAAAGTCGCGAGGCTTTCATCCGTCAAGATTGCGGCCGCCAGTGGGTCCCAGAAGTACATCCCCCCTTGATAGATGGAGGGCTTCGCTGTCAGCAGGTCGTAGAGGGCCGTAGCTTCCGGGGTAGCGTGGTTGTCCTTGAGGGCTTCGTAGAAAAAGATGGTGATTGGCACCTGGTTTGTAGCATCGAGTGGTACTAAGGTGATGGGTGCCCCCGACTCGAGAACCAGATTGGCTGCATGTGGATCAATCCAGATATTCCACTCGGCCACGTAATTGGTCTGGATAAGACTTACCTGGATAATGCTGCCCAGTACGTCGATGGCACCTCCCATAATGTAAATCATCTCCAGGTTGTCGACCAACGCGGGCCTTTGCTGCAATGCTTCGGCCACGTTCGTCAGCGGGCCAAGCGTCAGCAACACGACCTTCTGAGGTGAAGACTCAATGGTCGAGATGAGCAACTCGACAGCGGTCTGGTCGGATACGGTGCCTCCCTCGGGCAACGAAAGTGCCTGGAAACTATTCTCGTCTACGCGCCACATCAATGGGAAGGCGTTGCTGCCCTGCAACGGCTCTTCTCGACCGCAGGCTACGGGTATGTCATCGGCACCAGCCAGAGCCACCAGGCCGAGGGCATATCGGGTTCCAGCATCACAATAAGCGAGACCAGTCCCGGCCACGGTAATGGCCTCAACGTTCAGGTCGGATCTCTGAAGCAGGTAGAGGATGGCCATAACGTCGTCCGCTCCCATATCTGTATCGATAACAACACTCGTACCCGCTGCCGCGCCAGGCGGTGTAGGGGTAGCAGCACCAATGCCGCACCCAACCAAGAACAACAGGACCAACACCAGGCCAATCATCTTCGGTAGCGACTGCTGGTAGCTCATCTTCTCCTCCCTTCCTCGCGGGGGCCGATGCCTCAAAACTCCAAATAAGCAAAGAGGCTAATCGCTACTGATTAACCCCCACCTTCAGGGCTTGGGGATAGCCAAATCGGCAGGCCCCACGCCAGACATGGTCGCCTCAGGAAAGTTCTCCTCTATTATCTCGTGGATGATCTGAGCGTATTTCACCTTCTCCCGCCCCCAATCGGCCAACATCTGGGGGCTGACCCAAGGCTTATAGAGAGCCGCCCCCGTGGCGGCACAGGCAGGGCCCGGCTCTATCTTGAAATAACAAGGGGCACAGACCCTGGCCATATCTGGCGCCTCGTAGAAGCGCATATAGCCGCCGAAGGACTCGGTAAGGAGGATATGCAAATCCAGCGGTATATCGACCGCCTGGCGGATGGAGGCAAACTGGGGCAAAGTCAAATCGGCCACCGGATTGAAGGTGCCCGCCCCCAACATCTCCAAAACCTTGCCCCCCGCCGCACTGGCGTGGCCGGCGTAGATGGAGACCTTGAAGATCACATCTTTGGGGATGTCGCCCCTCTTCCTCAACTCATTGAGAAGCCAGAGAAGCCCCTCATCGATGACCAGAAAGCCTCGAAAACCGAGATCTATGCAACGCATGATATCGGTGATCACCTGGCGAAGGGCGTCCGAGCCCCGGAAACGCAGACCCGATATGATCCCTTCCGGGGTATATGGTTGGCGACCGATATCCCATGCTGCCCGCGGGCCTGGGGTCAAGATCACCTCCATCTGGGCCTCAGCCGCCATCTGGGCGAAACCCCTCAACTCCACCTTATCCAAGAGGGTGGCTCCCATGACCACGGAGATCAGCCTATGGATGGGCATCTTCCGCTTATGCGACTCATCTATCACCGCTTCCAGCACCTGGGGCCGCTCTACCCCCGAGATCTCCATCCGATACCAAGCCCCATCGGGGAACCGCTTACGACTGGTGGGCAAATCATAAGCATCCCGCCCGGGGATGCCTACTTGCTCCATCGCCCTTCCCACATCCTCCATCCTCATCGATGAACCTCCCATTTGATTTTTGAAAATTGTAGCATCGCCCCCTTGGTATGTCAAGGAATGAGGCGTGGATGCCTTGCGTCAACGGGGGCAGGAGGTAAATAATAAAAGGCCACCATCTGGTCACCTCCTTAGAGCGACTTTGAGCGCCTTCTAGTTCGAGATCCAAGGCTACTAAAACCCAGTCTATCTCTTCAAACTGACCGCCACCCCAGGGCCCAGGGGCAAGATCACCGATTCCAGATCTCGACGCGCGAAAATCATCTCGTTATAGCGATGGACCGGTTCTGCCCATTCTTCCCCTGCCTCCAAAACTGGGAAGAGGGCGTTGTCCGCCACCAGCAACCCACCCTTCCGCAAAAGGCGCAGACAGTCATTTAAGAGCCTAGGATACAGGCTCTTCTCCGCATCCTGGAAGATGAGATCAAAGGGGTCGGTCAGCCGGGGCACTATCCTTTCCGCATCGCCGATAAGGATGGTAACCGCCTCGATAAGGCCCGCCCGCTCGATATTCTCCCGTGCCTCCTCCGCCAGCCGCTCGCTTATCTCCACCGTGATCACCTGGCCTCCATGGTGCTGTGCGGCCCTAGCCAGCCAGATGGTCGAATAGCCGATGCCAGTCCCGATCTCCAGTATCCGCTCCGCTCTTATCGTTGCCACCAGGAAAGCGAGCAACCTGGCCGTGGCCAAAGGTATGATGGGGATCTCCCCCCGGGCTCGCTCCTCCATCTCCAAAAGCAGGCTATCGCTCGTTTGGCCGAACCCCCGTAGGTATTCTTCGAACTGAGCGTCAAACTCCATTTACTAGACCTCCCCGTAGACCTCTCTACGCAGCCGACATATACTCTCCGGGCTAGGGCTCAAGTACAAGTCAGCACCCAGATAGAGAGAAGGCATCACCCGCTCCAAATTCAGTACCCCCTCCTGGGTGAACGTCTCCTCTAACAGATGGACCATCAAGATCTGACCCACGAACCAGGTGTGATCACCGAAGGTATAGTGGCTCACCAGTTTACACTCATAAGCGGCATATGCTTCTGCGAGGATGGGAGCCAAGGTCAAAACCGGCTTCTCCTCGGCAATACTAAAGACTCTGAACTTGTCCACTTCCTTTCCCGTGCTTCCCCCTACGGCGGCGATTATCCCCGCTCTATCGAAAGGCAGAAAATTTACTCCGAACTCTCCCGCCTCCAAGATGAGATCGTGGGTGAACCTCTTGGGGGAGATAGCCACCCCATAGAGGGGTGGCTTGCGGGAGAGGGAGGAGTGCCAAGCCGCGGCCATAGCGTTAGCCTTTTCCCCAAAACGTGCGGTCACCACCGCTGCCACTGCCGGATAATGGTGATAGAACTTGCCAACCCCTTCGACGCAGACCTTTTCCACGGAATACCTCCTCTAGAACCCTGTTCTCTCTTTCGTAGCGTCGCCCTTTAGGGCGACGGTCTTCCCGTCGGGCTAAAGCCCGACGCTACGCGCTAGAACCTAGTTCTCTCTCTGTAGGCTTCCCATTCCTTGCCGAAACGACGGGCCAGGGCTCTCTCCTCCAATCGGGCCCGATAAATGACGCTTGGTAGGGCAAGTAGCAGGGTCACCAGGATGCCAAGAGGGCTACCCAACATGAGATTGATCCCTAGAGCGATGATCATGAAACTCAGATAGAGAGGGTGTCTACACCAGCGATACGGCCCTTTTGTGACCAGGTGGGCAAGGTTCGGCTCCACTTCCCCCAAAAAGCCTCTGCGTAGGTAGCATGTAACGTAGGCCATAAGCAAGCCACCCAATAGAAAGACAACCTGCCCGAGTGCCCTCGTCCCTTTAAATTCAGTAGGGTCCAAAAAGCACACCAGCAGGTTCAAAAGAAAGGCCAAGACCATGAGCAAAGGGGCAAGCCTACCTAACCTCATCGCGGTAGCCGTTTAGCCCAAACCCAGCCTCTTCCTTGCCGCCTCGGAGATCATGGTGGGGTTCCAAGGCGGCTCCCAGACTATTTTGACCTCCGCCTCCTCCACCCCCTCTATCTCCAGCAACCTCTTCCGTGTCTGCTCGGCTATATAGGCATGCATGGGACAACCCCGAGCGGTCATGGTCATATCCACCTCTACCTTGCCGCCCTCTATATTCACCTTATAGATGAGCCCCAAATCCACCACGTTCACGGGGATCTCGGGATCGTAAACCCCTCGCAACGCCTCCATGACCTTCTCTTGGGTTACCATAGCAACCTCCAGATAATTAGCACTACGCAAAGCGCTCTTCGCTTCGCCGTCGAAAATATAGTCGCAGGGGCGTCCCCTCGAAGCCAAAAGCCTCCCGCAATCGCTTCTCCAGGTACCTCTGATAGGAGAAGTGGACCAACTGCGGCTCGTTGACGAAGAAGATGAAGGTGGGGGGATCCACCTCCGCCTGAGTCGCATAGTAGAGCCTCAGCCTCTTCCCCCCCTTCGAGGGAGCGGAATGGCTAGTCACCGCCTCCCGCAGCAACCTGTTCAGGTCGCCGGTGGGGATCCTACGAAGCCTCTCTTGGTAGACCCTAAGCGCTGTCTCCAGAACCGTGCCCACCCTTCGGCCCGTCAGTGCGGATACGAAAAGAAGAGGAGCGTAGGGGATGAACCTAAAGGCTTGACGAACTCCCTTTGCGTACTCGGATATGTCGGCTTCTTTCATCAGGTCCCACTTGTTGACCACGAGAACGATGCCCCTTGCCTCCTCCATGGCGTAGCCGGCGATATGGGTATCCTGGGCCGTTACCCCCTCGGGAGCATCGAGGAGCAAAACCACCACATGGGCCCTCTGTATAGCCCGCAAGGCTCGCAATACGCTATAATGCTCCACCCCCCTCTCCACTCGCCCTCGACGCCGGATCCCCGCTGTGTCTATCAGGGTCACCAGTTGACTATCCCAACTCATCTGGGTATCGATAGCATCCCTCGTGGTGCCCGGGCTTTCGTTCACTATGGCCCGCTCCCAGCCCAAAAGGGCGTTCAGGAGAGAGGACTTGCCCACATTGGGACGCCCCACGATGGCTACCCTCGCCCCTTCCGCCTCCTCGACCTCTTCCCTAGGAGGAAAGGAGGCCACCAAGGCATCCAAAAGATCTCCCGTTCCCGTACCGTGGAGAGCAGAGATAGGATACACCTCTCCCAAGCCCAGGCTATAGAACTCCATAGCCGCCAGCCTTCGAGCCTCGTTATCCGCTTTGTTGACCACCAAGAAGAGCGGCTTCTGGGAAAGCCTCAATAGCCCCGCGATCTCCTCATCCCCGGCGGTGAGCCCTTCCGTCACATCCACCAGAAAGAGGATGGCCTCCGCCTCGGCCATGGCCAGCTCCACCTGCCTCCTCACCTGCATCGTCAGCTCATCCTCACTCCAAAGGACGAGCCCTCCCGTATCGATGAGGGTAAAGGTCACTCCTCCCCACTCAGCGTCGGCGTAGAGGCGGTCGCGGGTGGTCCCTGGCAGATCCTCCACTATAGCCCGCGGCTCCTCCACCAAGCGGTTGAAGAGGGTCGATTTCCCTACATTCGGCCGCCCTACTATGGCCACTAGGGGCTTCATAACTCCCTTATCACCACCTCCAACTGATCGGGGACGATACTCTGCACCTCCAAGGAATCTGGCTTGACTATCTGAGGTGAGATCTTATATGTCCCCGGCCCTAAATCGAGAAGATCCAGGAGTACTTGCACATCTTCGGCCTTGAGAGCCGACAGATCGGCCAGAGGGCCAGCAAGGATAACCTCTACCGTCTCCGGCGACACAACGGCCGCTAACCCGGGAGCCAGCCCCTGGAGAGTCGGCGAGACCCGGATCGTCTGGCCTCCCAAGACGGGGGAGACGGAGATGCGAACCAGGACCCTAGCCACGCCTAGAAGGGAGATGTCCTCCGGGAGAACCAGTGCCACGGAACGGGTTAGGTTGGCGTTGGCACCCTCCACATCCACGGGCTCCGTTTCCACAAACCCCAAGAGTTCGCTCACCCGTTGAGGGTCCCCATAGACGGTTACCGTAGAGGGATCCACCCTGATATCGCTAATCCAATAGCCAGAGGCCACCGTTCCCTGAGGAATCACCTTCACCGATAGATCCCGGTAGCCCGACTCCTGCTCTATGGGCAACTGCACCATCACCTGAGAGGGGCTGATCTCCACCCCAGAAACGGTACCCCCTATCTTGTTCCGGGGCCGCGGCTCAAAGGCCTTCTCGATGGTGGCTTTCTCCCCCCGAAGTTGTAGATCGATCACCACCGCCTCCACCTGATCTACCAAACTCTGAGGCCCGCTCACCCTCACCTGTAAAGGGGTGACCACTGGTACCCCATATTTGTACCCCACCGGTATATCTCCCAAAACGTTCACCGCTACCCTAAACCACCTCTGAGCCAACTTATCTAAAGTGATAGATACTACCTCAGGCGTCTTTTCTATCACCCGTACCGTCTCAGGATGGTGAACTTCAACTGGCACCACCTCATGGGTTCCTACTCCCAAATCGGCTAGGTCGATGTATGCTTGAAAGTCATCTGCTTCCAGATTGCCCCACGCTTTCTGGGGGGCTCGAATCAGAAGGTTCACTTCTTCTTCGAAACCTCCCAAGATCAATAGATCCTCCCCTTTATTGACCACCTCGATGGGGATCGCCTGGGGAAAGCGATCCTGAACTATAGGGTTTTGCTCCCTCATGGCTACTACCCAGATGGTGAGGGCCAAAATGAGGGCTACGAGCGCCGAACTCACGTCGGTGAGGAGAGAACGCCTCATCTCTCCTCACTCCCCTGCCGAGAGAACCAACGGGGCTTCTCCGTCGGCTGGAGCCTGTAGAAGGCCTGCAGAACCTTCCGCAGGCGCGCGTCATCTAGATGACGGATCATCCTCCCGTGCCGTACCAGGGATATGATCCCCGTCTCCTCCGAGACCACAATAGCCAAGGCGTCGCTCTGCTCCGTGACCCCCACCGCCGCCCGGTGGCGCAGCCCTAACCCCCGCTCCACCCTCATGCTCTCGCTAAGGGGGAGGACACAGGCCGCGGCCAACACCCGGTCTTCCCGAATTATCACCGCCCCATCGTGAAGGACGGTATTGGGCTCAAAGATGGTAAGGAGCAACTCCATCGATAGCTCGGCGTTCATCTCCACCCCGCTCTCCACATACTCCTGCAAGCCGGTTTCCCGTTCCAAGACCATCAGGGCTCCATGACGCCGCTCCGCAAGGGTCCGTGCTGCCTGCGAAACGCAGCGGGTAACCTTCATCATCGTCCTCTCCGGCGATGCCCGGTTGATTAGACCCCCTCCCCGCCCCAGCCGCTCCAGAGCCCGACGCAACTCGGGCTGAAAGATCACCGGGACGGCAACCAGAAGGGCAGGCAGGGTGTTCCTTAGAAGCCAATTGAAAGCGGTCAAAGATAAGAGGTTGCTAGCCAGGACCACGGCTACGATGAGAAAGACGATGCCTCTGCTCAGTTGGATAGCCCTTGTGCCCCGCATCATAAAGAGTATGCCGTAGAATATGAGGGCCACCAAAAGTATATCGACTATACTACGTAGATCTATCTGGGAAAATATCCATATGATGTCAGACATGCCACCTCCTCGTGGCTACGAGCCGCCTAATCCCTCCAAGAGTTGACGATAAGCCTCTACATCTTTGGGCCCCAGAGAGATGATACGCTGGATGGTTTCCCGAGCCTCCTCCTCCAGGCCAGCCTCCAATTGCAACTCCCCCAGGGCATCCAACTCTGCGATCGCTTCCTCCCTCATCCCTACCGAGAGGTAGGCCTCAACTAGCCGCTGCCGAAGCCCCGTATCCTGAGCCCTCTCTCTTATCATATCCTTAAGGATCGGTATAGCCTTCTCTTCTCGCTCCCGGACGAAGGAGTCGATCTCCTCCAAAGCCTCATCCCGCCGCCCCAGCCTGAAATAGAGATCCACCAACGCTCGCCACGCCTCTTCGTCCTCGGGGGCCAGCCGCCTTAACTCCTCATAGTCAACCAGGGCCTTCCCCCAACTGGCTCGCTGCATCTGAAGATCAGCCCTCCTCCGTAGGAGGCGAACCTTCCACTCCTGAGGAGAACCGCTCTGAGAAGCCAGGTTGAACGCTGCCCCGTAGGTCTCAACCGCCTCCTCGGGTCGGGCCAATCGATAGTAAGCCTCAGCCAAAGCCAGATACTCCTCCAGGGCCCTATCGATCTCCCCCAAGCCGATCAAGAGTTCGACCAGTGGCTTACGTATCTTCACACCCATTGGCGACCAGGCCGTGGCCATCCTGTAGACGGTTATGGCTCTCCTAGGGACCCCCCGCATAGCATAAGCCCTTCCCACCGCCGTGTATTTCTCTACCGCTTCGTCTATCTTCCCCTGGCGCAAGAAGATCTCCCCCAAATAGAGATGCAGGGGTAGATAGTCAGGCGCCCTCTCCAAGAGGCGGTACCATTCCTCTACCGCCGTCAGAGGGATCCCCTGCTTCCAGTAGCCATCAACAAGGGCCATGCCTGCCAGTAACCCCTCGAACTCTGGATGCTCTAAGAGCTCAGCCAGGCTGATGATAAGCCCCCGGGGGCTTATCTTCTCCACCCTCTCTCGGAGAGAGGCGACCTTTCCCTCCCAGCCTTCGCTTTCAAAGAAGTCAACAAGACGGCGGGCCAAAAAACGAGCCCTTTTCTCATCCTCATAGAGGATCTCTTCATAGGCTTGAGTTAGATCCTCCTTCCCCCTCGCTGTCACTAGATCTACCATCTTCAGGGCTTCCAAGAGGTGCATAAGGGCCTTGCGGCCCTCTCCCTTTCCAAGATAGCATCTTCCCAAGAGGAACCGGCCAGCCAACTCGTATTCTGTCCCCACTAGATCCTCAAATAGGGAGGGGAGTCGGTCACACTCTCCCCTCTCCGCATAGAGCAAGGAGAGGTTAAAGAGAACCTCCCTCCTCTTCACCCCCTCCTTTAGAAGTAACTCATACTCCTCGATCGCCTCCCCCACCATCCTCTGGTCTTCGAGATCCATCGCCCTCCCGATGGCCACCATTCCTGGCTGGCCTTTATCTCGCGTTTCCCCTAGGATAGACCCCGCCAAGCGTGCCCTGGCCTCCCGGGCAGCGATGGCCGCTGGGCTATGCCCCTCCCTCGAAGGCACCCCCGTGAGGGCTCGAAGCAACTCCCGCGCTTCTACGTTCCCTTCGTCCAGGGTCAAGGCTCGACGACAATGCTCCGCCGCTTTTTCCCTCTCCCCTTTGGCTCGGGCCAGACGGGCCAGATCCAAATACTCCTGGGCCGCATCCTCCGGAGCCTCGAAAATGTGCGCTTCGGCCAGTTCCTCAAGGGCTCTCTCACTCTCGGGCCTAGAGCGAGCCACCTCCTGCCAGGCCTCTAACGCCTGATCCGTGGCTCCTTTCTCCTCACAGAGGAGGGCCAAACCCTCCCAAGCCCCCGCCGCCTCGGTGACTCGTCCCAGATGGTCACATATCTCCGCTATCCTCCGCCGCGCGGCTAGATCGTCCGGCCGAAGTCTCCCTACGATGCGATACTCCCCTAACGCTTCCCTCAGCCTTCCTGCCTCCAGGAGGGCGAGGCCTAGGCTGCTGTGAGCCACCGGCTCCTCCGGGAACTCATGAACGGCTCTCCGGTACTCCTCTATCGCCTTATCCCACTCCCCAGCCCAGGCGTAGTTATGTCCTCGCCTCATCGCCTCTTCGAAGAGGGAGCGATTACCCATCTACGAACCTCCCAAAAGCAAGAGAAGTATAGCCTTCTGGAGATGCAACCTATTCTCCGCTTGAGTGTAGACAATGGAGTAGGGTCCATCTATCACCTCACCGGTTATCTCTTCACCCCTGTGGGCGGGCAAGCAATGCATCACCAGGGGGTTCCTTCCGGCCTTGGCTACTAACTGAGCGTTCACCTGATAAGGCGGAAAAGCCTTCAATCGCTCTTCCCTCTCCTCCTCCTGCCCCATGCTAGTCCAGACATCGGTATAGATTATATCCGCCCCTCGGACCGCCTCCTGGGGATCGTGAGTCAACACCACCTGGCTGCCCATCCTCTGGGCGAACCCTTTGGCCTTGGCCACCACCTCCTCCTGTGGCTCATGACCCGGTGGCGTGGCCACCCAGATGTCCATCCCCACCAGGCTGGCCCCGAAGAGGAGGGAATGGGCCACGTTGTTGCCATCCCCAACGTAGGCTAGGCGCAAGCCACGTAAGGTGCCCTGCTCCTCCCTGATGGTGAAGAGATCGCTTAAAGCCTGACAAGGATGGCTGAAATCGGAGAGGCCGTTTATGACCGGCACTGAGGCCTGAGCGGCCAGTTCCTCCACATCACTATGGGCGAAGACCCGAGCCATGATGCCGTCCACATACCTACTTAACACCCGGGCCACATCAGCCACCGACTCCCTCTCCCCCAACTTGATCTCCTGGGGCGAGAGGTAGAGAGCCCCACCCCCTAGATGGCTCATCGCCACTTCAAAGGAGACGCGGGTGCGAAGGGATGGCTTCTGAAAGATCATGCCCAATGTCTTACCGGCGAGAAGAGGTCTATTCCCTCCCCTTCTCCACTCCTCCTTCAACTCAGCCGCCAGGTCTAAGATCTCGTAGATCTCTTCTGGGGAAAGTTCCGCCAACGAGATGAAATCCTCCATTTCCCCTCCCACAAAGAGAACACCCCTGCCCTACATAGGGTTCGCCTCTATTATAACACAATCCCCTTCACTAGTCCTCCCCAGAGCCTTCTCGGATCAGGCCATTTCGGTGAGTATCACGTCTCCCGGCTCAAGGGTATCACCGCGGAGATATAAGCCGGGATCTTCCCCACATCGAAAATCATCTCCCTCGTCCTGGCCTCTTGTCCTAACACCCGTTAAGCCACGTCCCTAGGAGCAAACCCTCGATCCAGATCCATCGCCAAGTGAGATCCAAGGGGTAAGAAGGTATCGAACCCCTAACCCAGTCAATTGGGCGTCCATCTTCTGCCGGCCCCGAGCGGTGACCTCATTGGCACAGGGTGAGCCTCAAGATCTATTCTCCGGCCTCCGTAGGGCGTGGCCACTATAGTTCCGCGCCAAAGCCACTACCTTCATGGTTCACAGCGCACAAGAAGGGGAAACTCCTCTAACCCCTCCGCCGACTCTCCTCGCCTCCACAGCCAAACAACCCCTCTAACCAGCAACCCTTCTCCCCATCACTCACACTATACCTTGATCGCCCTCCCTCAACCAGTCGCATCAGCCTCGTGGCGCTCATTATGTCAATAATCATTTTAACATAAGTTTTGGAAACAATTTTCTGGCCTAATTTACGTCTACTTCCTCCTCTCTCCCAACCGCCTCCCCCTTTCCCCTCGCACTCATGAAAACGCGGCTCTCTCAAACGTGCCTTGGCCCCAGTTCTATTATGTCAATGAAATCGGGGCCCTGAGTCAAATCCTTGACCTTATGTCAATTGACTCTTGGCCACAAACACCTTTCTTATGGAAAAGGGGACGACCTTGTGTCGTCCCCTAACCGCACTCTTTACGCTTGAGGCCCTCTACCCCCTTCTGGAGGCCGCTACCGGAGACCGATGCCTCATGAGATTGCGCACCTTTTCCCTCAACTCTTCTATCCGCAAAGGCTTCACCAAATAGTCGTTGGCGCCACACTCCTTGGCCCGCTCCACCTCCTCAGGGTAGCCCGTGACTACCAAAACCTTGGTCCCCAAGGTCTCTGGATCTGTTTTTATCCTCCGACAGACCTCGAAGCCGTCAACCCGGGGCATCACCAGGTCCAGAATGACCAAGTTGGGTTCGAAACTGGCAACCTTGAGCCCCGCCTCATATCCATCGGAGGCCCGCTCAAACCGGTAATCTTCCCCTGCCCCGCTTAGCGCCCTCTCGATGAACTCCACCACGCTGGGCTCATCATCCACGATGAGGATCCTGTTGCCCCGAGGGGCGAAGAAATCGTCGTCAATAGGTATCTCGTACTTCTCTAAGAAATCTAGAAAATCCTCTAACCTAACACGATAGTGTCCCCCAGGGGTGGAATAGGCTTTGAGTTTCCCCTCCTTTATCCAGTTAAAAACCGTGGCCGGACGGACCTGGCAGTATTCTGCCATCTGGCCCGTGGTTAACGCCCTTCGCCTTCGCTCCATACCCTCCCCCTGATAATATGTGTTACGAGGTTTTTTCCACTTTTTATAGTACCATCAACGACCCGCCTTGTCAAGCCACTCTGGACAGCCCTCCCCTCCCGTTGTATAATCGACTTGTGAAGACGCCCACTTACGAAGTGACCCTTCCCTGCTTCAGGGGCCCCTTAGATCTCCTCCTCCATTTGATCCAGGAGAGGGAACTGGAGATCACCAAGATCTCTTTGGCCCAGGTTACCGACCAATATTTGGCCTATGTGAGCCGTCTGGAGAGGCTGGAAGCCGAAACCCTTGCCGACTTCATCGTCGTGGCCGCCCAACTTCTCCTCATCAAATCCCAGGCTCTCCTTCCCCAGCCGCCTGCGGGTGAATTCGAAGAGGAAGAGGAGATGGGAGATGAACTGGTCCGACGGCTCATCGAATACCAGAAATTCAAAGCCACGGCCCAACAACTCCGCAGCCGAGAAGAGGAGGGACTAAGGGCCTACTCCCGCGCGGTAGCCGCCCACCCCAGGCCTCCTTTCTCACTACAAGGGGTGTCGTTGAACGATCTGGTGGAGGTGCTTCGTCAGGCTCTGCAAGAACAGCCTGTCGGTTTCGTGGGGGAGATCGTTGCCCCCCTAACCATCTCCCTTCCAGCCAAGATAAGAGAACTAGAGAGGCTAGTTCGCCGTCGCCGCCGCTTGAACTTCAACCGCTTACTGAAAAGGGCGAAATCCCGCCTGGAGATCATCGTCACCTTTCTGGCCCTATTGCAACTGATTAAACGACGGAACATCGCCGTTCAACAAGATCGCCCCTTCGGGGAGATAACCATCTTCGCCATGTAGAGCCCCAAGACTACCCCTAGGATATCCAGGGTCAGATCTAATAACTCTGCATTTCGCCCCGGAACGAAACTCTGATGGAATTCGTCCGAGAGAGCGTAAAGCCCCCCGATCACTAAAGCCCACCAGCCACCTTGACCCCCCACAGCCCTATGGAGCAAGATCGCTAAGACGAAATATTCGAGAAGGTGAGCGACCTTCTTGAGGAGTAAATCGATGAGGGGAGTGGGATAACGAGGGAGATGGGGTTGGGAGGAGAGGAAGAAGATAAAACCCATCCACAAAAGGGCTGGCAACCAGCGGTTGACCCTGGACCTAAGATCATCCATAAAAATCACCCCAAAGGCCAAGAGGAAGAAGAGACACCTCCTCCTGGCCCATCCTCATTCTATACCGTTACCGATTTGGCCAGGTTTCTCGGCTTATCGATATCGCCGCCCCTCTCCCGAGCCACCTCTCCGATCTGACTCTCCCCGGTGGTGGAGGGATTCAGGCGTCCCCCTTCATCGATTATTTGATCCCCATCTTCTTAGTGGGCACCACCTCAGGAAGCATGAACTTTATCGACTCATCGGCGGTGATCCCCCTCTCATCGGCCAACGTGAGGAGCAAAGCGTGGACAATGGCTAGATGGGCCACCTGGATCTTGCTCGAGGAAGGACCTTCTGGTTTGGCGTTGCTCTTGATGATATAGTCAGCCGCCTGGCCCAGTGGCGTATCCACGTTCTCCGTGATGGCCACAGTGATGGCTCCCTTCCCCTTCGCTCGTTCCAAGGCGTCATAGACGAACCCCGTGCCTCCCGAAGCGGATATCCCGATCATCACATCGCCCTCGTTCAAGGCTAAGGTGATATATTTCGACAGGCCCATCTCCTCCTCGGCCGTGCCCTTGGCGAAACTGACCGGCTGCGCCTCACTCAGGTTGTTGCTGAAGACCATGATGGGGAGCCCCGTCTCCAGCCCCTGCCCTCCCATCTCCATAGCCACCAGGGCGCTAGCGCCGGCCCCAGTCACCACTACTTTTCTCCCCCTTTCCACCTGCCCCTTTATGACCCCGACCACCTCTTCTATACTGGAGACGCCGAGTTCCAAGGTCGCCAGTATGGCTTCTGCATCCTGGCGCAGGACGCGGGCTATCTTCTCCCCCCTCGTCTCGCACCCTGAAAGGTCGATGCTCACCATGAGGGGCTTATTGATATCGATGATCTGGCCCACCGTGTCTATGAGGGTATAACCCTCATATTCGTAGGTTGCAAACTCCAAAGTGGTCCCTGGCAAATTCCCGATCTCCAAATCCAGGCCCGTTAGATTGACAATCAGGCTCGTCTTCCCGCTATTAAAGACCCCTAAGACGGCGATCCGATCTCCTGGTGAGAAGACCTCCCTGATCCTCCTTTTTATCGCCTCCATCCACTGGCCCGTTAACATGGAAGCAGGGAGCAGTGTAATCCCCAGCGCCTCCTGGGTCTTCTCGACCTCTCCCTGCCTAGCGATATCGATTTTATTGGCTACAGCAAAAAAAGGGATCCCCCCCTCCTCGATGGCCTCCAGAAAGACCCTCATGGTACTCGTTTGGGGGTCGACCATGTTCACCATCAAAATCGCCCCCTGAGGGTTGAAAGCCTGAAAAGGGGTGGAGATCTTCTTCAATACCCTCTTGGTCATTTGTTCCCTCCTGAATCTAGGTTTAGTGAACGGCAAGGCGATATATCCGCTCACAAGGGGGAATCTAACGGCTACTGTCAGGGGTGGAACCTATCCCTGATGCGGCCACCTTCGCCACTGGGCTCCCTTTGTCCCGCCGGTCGCTCGGCGGTTTTGGAGGAGCCTTTCATCTCAGGAGGGGAAGACAAGGGCGTGGCCACCCTGGAGGCATCCGCCGAACCCTCGATTTTCTCCCTCGATAGAGGGATTAGCCCCGCCTTGCGGTCGGGGAACCTCCACCTCGTCAACTCTAAAAGAGCCCAGGCGCTTTCTTCCCCCGGCCGAATTTCCCTGCCCATCACCCCCTTTCACAAAAGCGATTATAGGACAAGGGAGCCGTCTTGACAAGCCCTCGGAATCTCCCAAAGGCAACAGTTCGTGTATCGAGACCCAAATGGAGCCACTAGCAGTAAGTCCGGTTTCCATGTCCGACCTGGGAAGGGCTACGAGTTCACGCTTGCGTTCTTTCCCTTAACAACTCCTTACCCCCAAGATCAAATCCAAAAGAGAGCCCCAGGGCATCTCTTGCACAGACACTGATGCAAGTTTGGCAAAGGCTACATTCCGTTGATAGGACGCGTTGCCCATTCTTGATATAGTCAGGGATTCGGATGTCCATCGGACACGTTTTCACACATGCGCCACATTCGTCGCACTTATCGCTGTCCCCTTTGATCTTCAGGAGTGAAAAGCGAGAGGTGATCTTGAGAAAGACCGTGATGGGGCAGACATATTTGCAGAAGGCGCGGTTATCCCTGAGTACAAAAGCCAGTGCTATACCGATCAGATAGTAAAGCGCGTTGCCAACCAACAACCAGTACAATCCCATCGCACTACCGAAATAGATGTGGTCACGGTAGCCGAATCCAAGCCATAGGAGCAGCACAACTCCAAGAGTTAGAACGAAATGGCCATAACGGAACCACTCCCATCTCCCAGGGATTCGGCCACTGGGTCTACTATGGGGCAGCAGGTCGAGGATCATCACTGTCCAACAGGCCCAACCGCACCAAAGTCTGCCAAAAAGAAGAGGGCCAAAGATTTTGGCGATTAAGTAGTGCGTCAGAGCCGCCCCGAAGAGTCCTGCCAGAAGGGAGAAAAAGACCCATTCGATCTGCATGTTCTCTGATTGCAGCAAGCCCATGAAGCCAAGTAGGAATCCCCCGACAAGGAACAAGGTCAGTTTGCGCCCCAGTGGTTTTCTCTTCTTGGGAAGCGCGGCATAAAGCCCTAGACCTACCCCTATGGATGTGCCGATATACCCGAAGAAAAACAGAGGCTCGATGAACCCTGAGGAGTACCACATGACAAAGCCTAGGATCCAAAAAGCGAGCATGACAACCCAGGGTACGAGCATCTTCTTGAAGGCAAATTTCTCTTTGTCGTTCATTTTTTCCTCTTTAGACATTTGAAATCGTTATTCGTGGCGTCAGATGGTAACATCTGACGCCTCAGAAACCCACTTCACTTTCTCCACGACTCCGTCTTTGGCTGTCAGCCTGCCCCTCCTTCCTGACCTGGGTTAAGACCTCCTGCATGGCCTCGGCCATCGTTACCTTAACCCCTAGAAAAGCCTCTATTTCCGGCACAGTCATCTCATCCAAGGTCCTCTCCCCGCTGGCGTCGAACATGGAGCGGGGAAGGTAGACCATCTCCCCCAAATCGCGCCCCCGAAGGACAGCAATCACGTCTCTCCCCGTCAAGAGCCCCGATACGGTGATGGTGGGGCCGAAAAAGCGGTTCTCGACGGGGATTACCTCTACCTGCGTGGAGAGATGAGCGCTAAGGTCGTTTGCTATCTCTTCAAGAATGGGAGCGATGAGGGTTCCGCAAACTAGCGATTTCCTACCTCTAGTAGCTAAGGTTTTGTACTCCTTGATCTCCTCGTCCAAGAGCCTCCTGACGAGCCCGATCCCGTTCTCCAGTTGGGGAAAGCTGTCATACTCCTCCGCTAGCGGGGGAAGGAGACCGCCCAGAAGGTAAAGTTCGTCAGCCAAATAGACCAGAGAGCGTCCATACTGTCCCCGAAACGCCCTACGCCAGAGGGATGCCTGTTTCACCAAGGCCTTGGCTTCTTCTGGTGTTACACCGCGCAGCCCCGCACGGTGGTATCTGGTCAACCCTACAGGGACAACCCCGATCGATTGCACCGTGGGAAAGAACCCTACCAGATCGGAGATCGTCTTTTCAAGGTGAAGATCATTGAGACCGGGCACAACTACTATCTGGGCGTGGACCTGGATACCGAGTTCCCCAAAGCGGCGAAGTTGCTCTCGTATATCCGGCAAATTTGGGTTCCCGAAGATCTTGCCGCGCAACCCCAAATCGGTTGCGTGCACAGATATGTAGAGGGGGCTGAGCCGTTGTGCCCCTACCCGTTCCCAATCCTCCTCGCTCCAATTGGAAAGGGTTATGAAATTCCCCCAAAGAAAGGAGTAACGATAATCGTCATCTTTGATATAGAGGCTGCTCCGCATCCCGGAGGGCAACTGATCGACGAAGCAAAAGGGGCAATTGTTCCGGCAAAGGCGCAAGCCATCGAAGACCACCTCCTGGAAATCGAGGCCCAGATTCTCCCCATACCCTCTCCGAAGCCTGCGAGTGAAAACCTCGCTCCCTCTCCTGATTACAAATTCTACTCCCTCCTCGGCAGAATAGAACCGGTAATCGATGATATCCCTCAACCGGTGGCCATTGACGGAGAGGAGTTCATCGCCCGGCAAGAGCCCCGCCTTCTCCGCCGGGCTTCCCCTCCGTACCGAGGAGATAACCCCACCCCTATGTAAAGGCCTCAGCCCCCCACTTGTTTGGCTGAGGCCCAGGCCGTCGGCGAATTCGATAAAGGTCATGAACCCCCCTTGTAGGGCCTTATATGCTCTTCCCTGGCCGCCTCAAGGTCGCTATATACCCCTCGATACTCAGGAGGAAGGAGAGCGGCCAGCCGATACATAGCCTCAGTTGTCATCTCGCTTAGTTGCTCTCTGGTCGCCTTGCTCTCCCTCGGGGCTAAGACAAAGGGCTGCCCCACCACTACCTTGGTCTTGGTACGACGCAGCCTGGCTAACTGCTTCCAGAAGCGCTCCGACCCAGAGATAGCCATAGGTATGATGGGAACAGAGGCCTTGAGGGCCACGTAGGCCACCCCATCGCGGGCCTTAATCAGCCGCCAATCACCGCCCCGCGTCCCCTCCGGGGCCATGAGAAGCGCTTTTTTCTCCTCTAGCGCAGCCATCGCCTTCCCAAGGGCGGTCCGATCTATCTCCCCCCGACGCACAGGGAAAGCACCATAGAGCCTAAAGACCAGCCCTACCAGAGGGGAACCGAAGAGTTCGGCTTTGGCCATACTCACGATGTCGCGGGGGAAAAAGACCGTGGCTAGGACAGGGTCCAGGAAGTTCATATGGTTGATGGCCACGATGAGGGAGCCTTTCCGGGGCACATTCTCCAGCCCCACCACCTCATAATCGAGAAGGATGGCCAAAAGGCCTCGCAATATCAACTTGGCAAAGCGATGAAAGAGCACTCTCGCTTCACCTCTCTTCCGGCGGCTTCCACTTCTCCACTAAAGCCATCACCTTACCAAGTACCTCCTCGATAGATAGGTGATCGGTCTCTATGATGATGGCGTCCTCGGCCGGCTTCAAGGGGGCTGCCAGGCGGTGGCTGTCTATCTCGTCCCGGCGTCGCATATCGGCCAAGACATCCTCGTAAGAGGCCTCTTCACCCCGGGCCAAAATTTCTCCATATCGCCGCTCTGCTCGCACCTCGGGGGAGGCATCGAGATATATCTTCAGATCGGCATGGGGCAAGATCACCGTCCCGATATCCCGCCCCACCATCACTACCTGACCTTCCTCCCCTATCCGCCTCTGCGCCACCTTGAGGGCTTCCCGAACGCCAGGATAAGCGGAAACAGGCGAGACATGGGCATCCACCTCTGGGGATCGTATCTCCCAGGTTATATCTCGGCCATCGGCATAGACCGTATACTGTCGCCCATCCTTGACCGTGGGCCTGGTGATGGTGATCTGGGCAGTCCGGGCCAGGGCCACTATCGCCTCTTCGTCGCCGATCGCCACCCCATTCTCCAAGGCTAACCAGGTGATGGCCCGATAGAGGGCCCCGGTATCGAAATAGAGATAGCCTAACCTCTCCGCTAAGAGTCCCCCGATGGTGCTCTTTCCCGAACCAGCCGGCCCATCTACGGCTATAGTCGAAGGCAACGACACTCTAGATATACTCCCTACGAATCGACGGCTTCTTCCACCTGGGGCAATTCCGTCAAGTCCGAGAGGCCGAAATATTGGAGGAACTCGAAGGTAGTGCCGTAGAGGATAGGGCGTCCCGCCCTATCCAGGCGGCCCAACTCCTCCACCAAACCCCGGGCCACTAGGTTTCGTAGCACCCCCTCGCAGTTGACGCCTCTGATCTCCTCCACCTGGACCCTGGTGATCGGCTGTCTGTAGGCTACTATGGCCAAGGTCTCCAGGGCCGGAGTGGAGAGTTTCCCCGAGAATTGGAGGCCCAAGAACCTCTCCACATAAGCCGCACAATCGGGAGTGGTAACCATCTGGGCTTTATCCCCTTCCCGCTGGATCCGCAACCCTCGCCCTTCGTACTCCTGGGCTAAAGAGCGGAGTGCGCCCTCCACCAGTTCTTGTCCTATCTCCAGAGTCCGCATCAACTGGTCTAAGGTGACTGGCTCCCCGGCCACGAAGAGGAGCGCTTCGATAGCCCCCTTCGCCTCCTCCAAATCCATCGGCTTTACCCCTCAGCGTAGGGAGCGTGCCTCACCTTCACCCGAATCCTATTTAGCCTCAACCCCATCCGCTCCTCGATCACATCCTTCACTACGCCGCAGACCTCTTCCGTCTTGATGGGCACATCTATGTCTGGGGTGGTCTCCAGGTCGAGGTCGATATCCACTCCACCTCGCCCGGCTCGGATGCGGGGCTTAACGCTCACCACATCGGCCAACTGATCCACCCGGTAGACCACCCGCTGGGCAATAGCCTCCACGGTCATCTCCGCCTGCCCTCCACTCACCTTCTCAACTCTCACCGTCCTCCTGGGCGGCCGCCACAGTTCCAGCACCAGGAGCAAGAACCAAAGCAGGACGAAGCCTATCCCTATGATGACGAAAACGGGGCGGGCCATCTGTACCGACCGGGCCAGAAGAGTAATAGCGTTGCTCAACACATCGAGCAGGCCAATGGGGATGATGGTGAAAACCACCGATACGGCCAAAGCCAGGAGCAAAAGGATCACCATCACCACACGGTTGAAGATATTCATCATCCTGCCTCCTTTTTTATGGCCAATTATACACCCCTTGGCCTCTCCCGTCCACCCGATGAGGTAAGAAAAAGGCTGCGGCCAAAGCCTAATACCAACAGACAACGCTAAATCAGGGTACCCCCTATCATCGCCGTTTTAAGCCCACGATCACAAGAGCCAGTGAAGCCAGAGTGACAGCCACCCCCACCTTGAAAGATAAGGGGGCATACACGAACTCTACGGTATGCTCCCCCTCCTCAAGATAGACGGCTCGGAAATAATAATCCCCCCGCTCTATCTTCATCGGCCTCCCATCTACCAAGGCCCGCCAGCCGGGGTAGTAGGCGTCAGTGACAACCAGATATCCAGGCGCTCCTAGATGAGCCTTAACCTCCACCCTCTCCGGCTGATAATTAACGATGGAGACCCGGTCTTGGACCTCCCCCTCCTCAAGATGGCCCACTGGCCCCTGGCTCAATATCACCTCTCGCCCCGGATCGAAGGCCTCCCCTTTCATCGCCTCCAAAGCATCCTCCGAGAGTCGCGCCCTATGAACGACGAAAGCCCGAGGCAGGTTCTCCAAGTTCTCGTATATCTTCACATCGCCGCTATGTACCAATCGGTATGTTGGGGAGACCACCAAAGACCTGTGAGCCCCCGTCCGCCCCTCGATAAGAGTGATGCCTCGCAGATGGAACTCCCCAAAAGGGAGGAGATACCGCACTGAGACCGAGCGGGGTATAACCGGCTCCTTCAACCCCACTATGGCATGGTAGTCATCGCCCTCTTCACCCTCTCGCACTACCCTCGCCCTCTTGTGGCCGGTGCCCTCTTCATACCTCCCCTCTGCCGTATCTATCCCTGCGCGCAGATGATATGCCTCCGCCTTTCCCTCCTCATCGGTGACAGTTATCTCCGCCACCGGGGTTCCCCCTTCCACTCCACTGCCACCAACCAGATGGGAGACCAGGCCCAAAGATGTAGTGGGGAACCACGGCATCTCCAAGATCTCCACCACCTCCCCCTCCTCCAGCACGACCTCATGCCCCAACTCATAATAGATGCCATCCACCCAAAGATCTCCCACCTTATCTCTGACCACATACTTCACGTTCAGCAGGCTCAAGAGCCTCGCCGGTGGTATCTCGTCCAACCGTTCTCCCATCCGCCCATCGAGGGATACCTCCTCCGGGGGAAGGAAAAGCCTCTCCAACTCTATATACCTGGCCAGGGGTAAGAGACCTCCGTCATAGCCATCGATGGTGGCTATCTTGTAGTGGAGAGGTAAGTTGGGGGCCAGCACCTCCTTCCATTTGGTAGCCACCACGTAATCGTAGATCGCCTCCTCCGATATCTGCCCCTGGAAAATCTGTTGGATCTCTCTCAGATCTCCAGGATCGAAGGAGGTGTCGGAAACGCTCAGAACCCGGTAGAGGCCCTCATCGGCCAGGAGGTGGGTCACCGCCGTCCGAAGGGAAAAATAAGCCTCTGGAGCCGTAGCCCGGTTGTAGGCCAGATACCTGCTGGCGAAGAAGAGTTCCCCTACCAGAAGGAGGCCCAGAAAAGGCCGGACAAGAGCGTCCCTTTTGCCTCCCAACGAGAGGAGGGCCAACCCTAACCCCGCTAAGGCCAGCCAGAGGAGAACTATCCGCAAGGGAGGTTTACCCAGGAATAGGAGAACCAAAACGACAAGAATGAGAAAACCTACCGCTAAAAGGATGCTCCCGCTCTTCAGCTTCGCCTTCATCGCCCCCCAAGAGGCCTGACCCATACCTCTCCACTCCTCCATCCCCAACCCGGCCAAAATAGCCAGGCCAAAGGTATACAAGAAGAGCCACCGGGCTGGGACGCGAAAGAGGCTGAAGCCGGGTACTAATCGATATAAGAGGTAATAGAAGGGGTTATAGAGCCCCAAGGCCAAAAATACCCCTAAGAGAGCCAGGGCCCCAAAGAAAGCGCCCTCTCTCCGGCTCTTCCTCAGGAGAGCAAGAGAGGCCAAGAGTATAGGGGTTATCCCCACGTAGGCTATATATTCGCTGAAGGGGCTATAGTCGAAACTGGGGAGGAGGGAGAGGAGAAGAAGCGTGGGCCTCAAGGAGAAGGAGACCGCCTGCCGGTAATTGAGCCCCCCACCCCGGAGGGAGAGCCGGGAGAGTTCCAAGGTGGGAAGGAGTTGGGCCGCCGCCAGACCAGCCCCTAGAATAGTCACCCCTATCAAGAGCCACAACACTCTCCATATAGGTAGAGTTCGCACACTTCCTTGCCTCTTTAGGGAAAGGTAGATAGCATAACAACCCAGAACCGAAAGGTTAATGAACGAGGCCTGGGCGTGTCCAGCCAGAAACTGGAGCCCCACGCCTAGAGAGGCGAAGAGACCATAGATCACGCTCTCTTGCCTGTAGGCCTCATGGAAGAGCAAGAGAAGGAGGGGTAGCCAGGCGAAGACGCTCAATTGGTTCACATGTTCCACCTGGGCTCCCAGAAAGCCGCTCAGGGCGAAGACGACCGCTGCTACCAAGGCACTTAAGGGGCTCATCTTGAGAGCTCGCCGGGCGAAAAGGTAGGTGAAAAGCCCGGCCAAAAAAATATGTAACACTATAGAGTAGGCCACCATTTTAGGAGCCGGAAGCCAAAGGAAGAGGAGATTGAGAGGATAGAGGACCGCGCTCTGGATGTTGGCCAAGAACGGCGCCCCCAGAAAGAGATAGGGGTTCCAAAGGGGGAGGTGCCCGGCTCTAATCGCCTGGGCTGCATACTCCCGATACGGGTAGAAATAAGTGAAGACATCCAGCCCCGCCAGGATGAGGTTGGTGAGGGCTATCTTCCAGAAGAAAAGGAAAACCAGCGCCAAAAGCGAAAACAAAGAGATGGTATCCCCTAAGAACGCCCCCCTTCTCACGGGCTCCCCCTTGGGCCTTCGACCTGGTAGAGATAGCCCGTCGCTTTCCCGCCCCCGAAAAGGGGGAGATCGAGCCTTACAATGGGCCTGAGTCCATATCGAGTCGATAGATACGCCAAGGTAGAAGCCAACTCCGGACTATCGTCCAGGATATAGATCTCGTGCCCCTCATTCCACATAGCCAAGAGAAAAGTTTCCAACTCCTCGCCTGTCCAACTCCCTGGCCTGAAAGCCTCCCGTCCCGCGTAGAGATCGATGGGCCCCCCGTTCAAACAGGTGCCGATGACACTTCCTGGCGGGGTATAGGTTGCCAGTTGGTCGAAGGCCCGCCGCTCCTCCTCCCTCACGAAGCCAAAAGTGGCCTCGAAAGAATTGAAGGGCCTGGTAAGGGTGATCCTCGTCCGATAGGCGGGAAGAAGGAGGAGGGAAAGGATGGCCAGAGAGGCCAGGAAACCTCTTAGGGGAGAGGCTCCCGTCTGGTAGGTCGCCGCTTTCCAGAGGGAGATCATCCCATATACGGTCAGGGCTACAAGGGCCGGGAAAACCGAGAGGAGATCGCGCAACCGCAAGGCAACATAGGGGAGATGGAAGAGAAGCAAAGCCAAGACCCAACTTCCAAGAACCAAGAATAGGTCCCTCTTCTGGCGATACATCTGGTAAGTACCGTAGAGCAGAAAGGGGAAAAGATAGCCAAACTCGTTCCCTCTAAAAAGATCTCGCCCCAGCCGAGGCCCGGTGGTGGCTAGATGGGAAAGGGCAAAAAGAGCCAACTCCTCCGACTCTGGGATCAGGAAGTCCCCGAAACTTAAACGGTGGTATAGAAGGTCAGGGAAGGCCATCACGAAAGAGACGAGGCTAAAGAGCAGCAAAAACTCCCCCCTCTCCTTTCGAGAGCGCTCCCTCCCTAGGAGGGCCACAGCCAGGAGAACACTTATCGCTACCACTAATTGAGTGTGGCGTATCCAGTAGGCCCCGGCGAAGGAGAGCCCCGCTAGAAGACCGTAGAGCCGATGGTTCCCCCTCATCGCTCTCAAGGTGAAAAGTATAACCAATATGGTGAAGAGTTGGGCCGTAGCGTCGGCCATGGGGACGAGCAGCCTATCGATCTGCTCCCAAGAGGTGGCCAAAATGAAGGCTGCCCAGGCCCCTGCAAAAAGTCGCTCTCCCCTCGATTCATGGCGTAGCACCTCGGCCACCAAAAGGTAGATCGCCCCTAGAGATAGAAGGCCGATCATCGGCATGGTGATATAGAGCCCCTCCTCTCCCAAGAGGAGGTAGCCCAAGGCCAATAGTGCTGACTGTCCCACCGGCCAGACGCTGGCGGCGTGGCCCAGGCTGTCGTGGGGCAGATGGTAGCCCATATGAACAATGGGCCACCAGGTTATCCCTAGCGTGCTGACTTTAGGGAAGAGAGGGAAAAGGTGCCAAGGGGTTCCATGTCTGGCCAAATCGACGGCCATCTGAACATAGACATAAGGGTCGCTGGCCGTCACCCCCCTGGTACGATGGCCTATATACTCCGCTCCGGCCCAGAAGAAAGTCAAGACTAAAAGGACGACCCCAGCCAGAGTGAGAAAGGAGCCTCGAGCCCCTACCTTCAAGAGAACGAGGAAGAGTTGACACAGAAAGGCGTAGGCGGCGGAAGCGATGAGCATAGCAGTGGCGTTGAAGGCCACGTTCAGGAAATAGGGGTAGGTGAAGCCGCCCGAAAGAGGGTCCGGTATAGCCAAAAGGTTGCTGAATATGCGGTGAGAAGCCACCACAAAGTAAAGAAAGAAGAGAGGGGTCAAAGCCTCCGGGTAAAGAGCCCACCTTCGAGTGAGAAGGGAGTAGATGATCATAGGGCTGGCCAGGAGGAGAAACAGGTTGAGAGCCCAAAGATAGGAGCGGCCGTAATGGGTGGCCAGGAGGGCCAACCCCAAGAGATGGACCACCAGAAAGGCTGCCTGGTAAGCCAGGGGGAGGGGCCGTTCCTCCCCAGACCAGGCGAAGATGAGAAGGCGCAACTGCCGTTCCAGGAGCCCCCGACGGTGGGCTATAAGGCCCAGCCCTGTCGCCCACCCCCCAACACTTGTTAGAAGAGTGACCAAAAGCCAGACCCTGGCCGAAAGGTAGGGAAGGCCCAATAAGCGGGCTCCGATGAGGATCAGGCCCAAAGCCGAGAGAGGGCCTTGGAGATCGAATAGCCGCCCTACATCTTGTGGCCATAGTCGCCTCCGCCACCCAAAGAGGCTAAACCCTAGGCCCAGCACTAGAAAAGCCACCAAGGCTAAATGGAGATAGAGACTCTGAGAGGAAAGAGGGGGCGGATGGGGGTCGAAAAGGTAGCGAAGGTTAAGCAACTCTACCTCACTCCACGAACCGGTACTTTATAAGAGCCCAGAGCGCGGGGAGGCCGTCCTTCCAAGGCGAGAGTTTTCGCTCCCGCCGCGGGGTATAGGCGATGGGCACCTCGTAGATGCTGTACCCCCGTTTCAGTATCTTGGCCGTGATCTCCGGCTCGATATCGAAGCGGTTCGCCTTTATGGTGAACTGATCGATCACCTCCTTGGAGACCATCTTGTAACAGGTTTCCATATCCTGGAGCCTCACCCCATAGAGGAGGTTCGTCACCAAGGTCAGAAAACGGTTCCCCCACCGCCTTAGCGCATCCTGCTCTCTAAGCGTCCGCACCCCGTAGACCACTTTGCTCTTGCCTTCCAGGATCGGCGGGAGCAATCTGCCATAATCTTGCGGGTCGTACTCCAGGTCAGCATCCTGGAATATAACCACCTCTCCCGTGGCCCTCTTTAAAGCCGTCCGGATGGCCGCCCCTTTGCCCTGGTTCCTATCATGATAAACGACGACCGTCTCTCCTTTCCCTTCTTCACCTCGCAGGACCTCCCCCGTCCCATCGGTGGAGCCGTCGTCCACCACGATTATCTCCTTGGGGAGTTCGACAGCCCTTACCTCTTGGAGGATCTCCGAGATGGTCTCCCTTTCATTATAAACGGGCATGATGACCGAAAGTTTCATGCGGCCCCTCTGGGCAAGCATTATAGACTAGAGGCCCCTCCCTGGCAAATGTTCTCTTCTTCTGATGCATGCTGTGTCAAACACTGTCACTATTTACACAAAATCAACTTGCCAAAATCATCGAAGTCGAGTTAAATCTTCGCCTGTTGCCCCGCAAGGGGCAACCAATATAGAGTTTTTGGAGGAGATAAGTCGTGAAGGTATTACCTTTACTGCTCGCAGCAGTGGTAGCGGGAGCAAGCGCAACGCCGTGGTGGCAGCCTGTGACCTCTGGCAAGATCACCCACTATGACTGTGAGGAGCACTGCGGGAGACTAACTAGGAGCGGATCGCCCTACAGCCCCTACTCTCTAACCGTCGCCGTCGATGATGCTCTCTGGGACGACCTGGCCGGTGATTTTGTTAGGGTTACGAGTCTGGAGACGGGCAACAGCATCATAGTCAGGGTGAACGACACTGGACATCTCAAGAAGGCAGAAGTAGCGGCAGACCTCCCCGAGGGAGCGTGGCTTCTCATATCGGGGAAGCCACTAGAGGAAGGGGTCTTTGAAGGAGTGGTGGAGCGCTGGATAAACAGATAACTAGAATTAGGAGGGAATGAAGCCTTTCCTTTAATGGGGAACTTTCCAAGTTCAGTTATCAGACGTTCTCTTCCGCTGAAGCACGCTGTGTCAATTTTTCGATTCCCTCCTTGTTGTAGATCGCTTTTCTTTGGATAAGCAAAAGAGCCCCCAGAGCCGGGAGCTCTTTTGCTGAAGTTGGTCGTTCTCGGCCAACAATGTTCTGGCAAATCCCTACGCATGGACAGGTACTCGAACTTCACTCAGAATCGGCCTGCTTTCAGACCGCAGTTCAGTTAGTTGTCCAGTTTCTCGCACTGTGAGCGAAGGTTCTATCTTTAGGCGCTCTTTGATGATATCCGGAACTGGGGGCTCCTCATTCTCGTTGAGGTAACTCAACAAATGACTCTCTAGCGCCTCCCAGAAATTCTTCTCAACTTCCTGGTCACTCCTTCCAGTTACGAGTAGCCCTGGCAATTCATTCACCCGAATCACATAATAGGTACCTTTGTCTTTCCGAATCTCCGTGCGGATAGTCCAAGGAAGACTCATGTACCAACTCAGACTTCTCACGCTTCCTCCTTTCCTTGCATTACCTCGTCCACTGCTGCGACGACTGCTTCTATATAAGGTGGATCCAATCCTGCTGCACCACGATCGGGTATGGTAATTCGTGGCCCGAAAGGATGCTTCCAGGTGCGATGGCTGCCCGAAGAACTAACTAAGTTAAACCCGCACCGCTCTAGAATTGCCGCAACTTCTTCGTACCGCCAATCATCGCGCGGGTTGTTTCTCATGCGCTCCAGGCGTTTTTTCCACCTGGCCATCACCTATGGTTGTCCGCTGTCTGGAGGGGGAGTGACATAGATAGCAGCAAAGCCCATACGCCGTCCATCCACGAGAATATTGATTTCGTAGTCGCCGTACTCGCGGAAAGTGATTCCATCTAGGTTTATGACCATACCAGCCCGGAGTGGCCTGCCAGGACCCGTAGGGGTGAATCGGAGAGGCAAATTCGGACTCCGGAACAATTCGTTGCCGTCTTCGTCATTGAGCACAAGCACCGCTTTATGTTCGGAGCCTTCAGCGACGTGAGCGTTGAGACGTGCTACAAACGTCATCCGAGGCCAAGTAATTGGTACTGTTTGAGCGAAGATCGTATTGAATTCCCCGGTTATATTCAACTTGTTCTCGCGGCTTATATTTGCAGCATCTGCTATTACAGCAAATTCTAGTTCCAATCAATCACCTCTCGGGAGGCTAGAACATGAACGAACTGGGAGATCCCTTATACGCTCGTACTCGGCCCTACAATGATAACACACTCTACTGGGAATGTAAAGCCTCTTCTGAGTGAACGTCAAGTACTCTTGCCCCCCGGAACTAAGTCATCCATCCATCGCTAAGGCTCGAATATCGGGATCGGCACCCGCTTATGTCTCGTCTCCTCCATGTGCCGCTTCACCCTGTCTACAAGTTTAGTGTCGAACTCAAGCCTTTCACCGGTCTCAAGGGCGGTCAATATCTGGTCCAGTTCGTCATAGGTTATCCCCAACTCCCCCTCATCGGTCTGCCCCGCCCATAGCCCCGCGCTAGGGGGCTTGGCGATTATCCGGGGCGGTATCCCCAGTTCCCTAGCCAACTCCCTCACCTGCCGCTTTAATAGGCCTCCCAAAGGCAGGATATCCACTCCGCCATCCCCATACTTGGTAAAATAGCCCATCATTATCTCGCTCTTGTTCCCCGTCCCCACCACCAGCCGGTTCTCTTTATTGGCGAAGTAGTATAGGGTGGCCATCCGCAACCTAGGCTTGATATTGGCTATGGGCAGGCCCTTGGGGTCAGGGAGGGCCCTCACAAGGGTGTCATATACGGGGCTCAAGTCCACGCGTCGAACCGGGATATCGAACTCCTTAGCCAGGAGGCTAGCGTACTCCTCATCCAGGGGGTCGCTATGGATGGGCATGATCAGCCCCAAGACATCTGTAACCCTCTTACAGAGTACCGCCGTCACCGAGGAATCGACCCCTCCGCTGAGTCCAATTACTGCACCTCGAGCGCCGGCCCCCTCTATCTGCTCCCTGATCCAACCGCTGACCTTGTCGGCTAATTCCATGGCCCCTACCCCTTCGTCTCATGGGCGATAATTATGGCTTTGGCTACCTCTTTCATGGGCACCCTCTTGTCCATGCTCGTTTTCTGAATCTTGCGGAAAGCCTCCGCCTCACTAAGCCCTTGGGTATCCATCAGGATCCCCTTGGCCCGGTCCACAAGTTTCCTCGTCTCTAAAGCCTCCTTTAAATCCTCGACCTCCTGCTCCAAGGTCTTGAACTCCTCGAAGCGGGAGAGGGCCACCTCGATAGCCGGCCCCAAATCCTGTTCTCGGAAGGGCTTCACCAGATAGCCCACCACCCCTGCCTCCTTGGCCCGTTGCACCAGTTCCCTTTGGCTGTAAGCCGTGAGGAGGAGAACGGGAGCGATCTTCTCCTCGGTGAGGATCTTAGCCGCATCTATCCCATCCAGGCCTGGCATCTTGATATCCATGATCACGATATCTGGCTTCAGTTCTCGAGTCAGGTTCAGGGCACTCGTCCCATCCCCCGCCTCCCCCACTACCAGGTAGCCCAGGCTCTCCAGCATCTCCCGGAGATCGAGGCGGATAATCGATTCGTCATCGGCGATGATCACTCTAATTCTTCCCAATTCTCTCCTCCTAGAGTGACTTTGGGGAAAGTAACGATGGCCTTCACCCCGCCTCCATCCTTTAACTCGAACCTCCCCCCGAGGTCGTCTTCTACCAAGGTCTGCACTATCTGCAGCCCTAGGCTGCTATCCGCTTCCAGGTCGAAATCGGGAGGCAACCCCCTCCCATCATCATCTATCTCGACGGTCACGCTATCAGCCTCCTCCCACAACTTCACCGCAATGGTCCCCTCCTTCCTCCGCCTGTAGCCGTGCTCCAGGGAGTTCTGGAGGAGTTCGTTGATTACAAGGGCACAAGCGGTAGCCTGCTGCGCAGGGAGGTAGATGTTCGGTCCCTGGACCGTCAGTTCTATCTCCTTTGAAGGGTCCAACACCCCCCGCTGCAACTGATCCACTACCCGCCGACTCACCTCCTTGAGGTTTATCACCCGAGACTCATGCTGGGAGAGGAACTCGTGGATTACGGCCACGCTCAAGATGCGGTTGATGCTCTCCCGCAGGGCCTTACGCGCCTCCCTAGACCCGGCCCGTCGGGCTTGGAGGCGCAAGAGAGCGGCGATACTTTGCAGGTTGTTCTTCACCCGGTGATGGATCTCCTGGATCATGGCTGTTCTTATCTTCGCCTCCCGTTCCCTCCGCCGGGCGGCAGTAGCATCGTGGATGGTTACCAAGGCTCCTACCACCTTACGGCTTCTCCCCCAAATCCGCCACAACCCATCTTGAAAGACAAGTGGTACCACCTTCCTGATCCATACCCGCTCCCCCTCTTGGCTCTCCCCTTCTAAACATCTCCCCTCTCTGATCGCTTTTTCCACTAAAGCGTCATCGGAGGTAGCGAGATATCTCAACTCTTTTCCCACCAGCCTCTCCATATAGCCCAGTCGCCGATAGAGGTTATTGGCGATGCCGCTAACGTAGAGGATTTGCCGCCGCCAATCGACCACCAATATGCCATCATGCTCTCCGAAGGGGGTTAGTTCATCCGCCCCCATGACGCTTCCGCTGGCAAGCATCTTTTGGAGTTCTCTCGTTGCCCACTGGAAACTGGGGAGGCGCCGCTTATGCCGTTCCTGCTCGATCATCGTCTTCTCGATGGTGAGTGCGCCCACTAACCTCCTTTGAGGACCAAAGAGAGGCCACATCTCTTGGAAGATGGGCGCTCCATCGGCGATGATCCTTTGGGAGGCCCGAGCCGGCTTTCCGCTCTCCAGCGCCCTGAAGAGGGCAGGTCTTTCTTCTCGATTCACCGCCTGGCCACATATCGGCTCATAGATGGGAGCCACCGAATGAGGCCTAGCCTGGGCCACGACCACCGCCTCGTTCTCCCCTCCTTTGCAGTAAAGGAGGATGTCGGCGCGGCTGATATCGGCCACAATAGCCATGCCCCTCTCCACCCTCTCCAGGAAGGCGATATCTTCTCCCTTTAACCCACAAGATCTTAAGACCTCTGCGTCCATACTCGACCTCGAGCCACCTATAAGAGGATGGCCGATAGCCTAAGCCATCGACCACCAATGCCCATGGCATCACACCCTTAGTCACAATTACCTAGCGCTGCTCGAACCTATGTTTTAACATCGATAAGTTCCACACGTTCTGACCCACCTTCAACCATGATTGTCAAAACCATACCGACACCCGGGCAGTAGTACTTATGCTCGGCGATGCCTGGCTCAAGTGGTGTCCACTCCTTGATCTTCAGTGAGTTTTCGCAAGAATCGTAAGGAACCGCGACAGCTTCGTTCAGGCTGAGCACCTCAGCCATATCTTCGGCCACGCCTTTGTAATACTCCTGTCGGTAGGAATCGCCTACCTGCGGATTTGCTTCCATTATGATTCCGGGTTTGGCACCATCCACACCGGCCTCCCAAGAACCTTCGGTGCTTACCACCACACCGTTCTCATACGTCTTTGACTCCTCTCCAAAGTACCATATGTTCCCATCCTTATCCTGAGCATACCAATCAAACGTTTCCTCGGCTAGTCTATCATCGACCCAAACCCTATCGCTAACGACAATACAGGTTACGCCGAGGATTTCCTTGTTTTGGTCTGTGACGTAGACTTCGTTTCTCTCGCTACCGTCTTCGGTCTCACCTTGGTAGATGAAGGTCGTGCCTGGCACTAAAGGGAAATACCGATTATCGATCTTTGCAACGAAATTAACAGGATCTATGATTGGATTGTACGGTTCTTCCACCCTTTTGCCAGAAGATCGACCATAGGCACATCCCACTGCAAACATGACCGCAAGTCCCAAAAACCCGGTCAAAAATGTGATCCGTTTCATTACTTTGCCTTCGTCTTTTTCCTTTTGCAATTCCGATAACGATTGCTTCAGTAAATCCCCATATCAAGGCTCAGTAAGACCTGATATACAAATAGGGACTTGTAACAAACGAAACCGGGCGAAAGCGAGGCTGAGCGAGCCTTCACCTTCAAAAAGAAAATCGCAGTTTCCCCTGGTCGGGGCGAGAGGATTTGAACCTCCGACCACTTGAACCCCATTCAAGTGCGCTACCTGGCTGCGCTACGCCCCGAGCAAACCTATTATATCAAATACTACCCCCCTTGACAAGAGGCGAGATCTCCCTCTTTCGTGAAAAACTCCTCTAGTACCGCCTCTCGAATTTCTACCCTGAAGACCTCGCCAAACCATTGGACGACGCTCTTGCGTACCTCGCTCATTTCCGGGGCCTCGCCCAGCACCTCCGCCATAGAAGTGATCCCCATACCCCTGTAGCCGCAGGGGATTATGAGGTCGAAATGGGAGAGGTCGGGGGAGACATTAAGGGCGAAGCCATGGTAGGTTATCCACTCCTCGATGCGTGCCCCTAAAGCGGCGATATCCTTATCCCCTACCCAGACGCCGATCCTCTCCTCCATGCGGCCCGCTCCTATACCGAAATCAGAAAGGGCCTGAATCAGCACCTCCTCCAGAGAGTGCATATACCAGCCCACATCCTGCCTATACCCCCTCAGGTCCAAGATGGGGTAGCCCACCAGTTGCCCCGGCCCATGGTAAGTGACATCGCCGCCCCGCTCCACCCGGTGCACCTCTACGCCCAAGCGGGCCAAGAGTTCCCTCGAGGCAACGATGTTTTTTTCATCCGCTCGCCGCCCCAAGGTTATCACCGGCAGATGCTCAAGGAGGATGAGTGTATCCTCGATTAGCCCTTCACGGCGGGCTTCGACCAGACGATGCTGGAGGTCAAGAACCCGACCGTACGGCTCAACTCCTAGATTCAGAAGGAGCATTTCCTTTCCCTATTCGTGGCGTCGGGATTCATCCCGACAGGAGATCGTCACCCTAAAGGCAACGCTACGCCCCCTCTATGTCGGTATCAACCATCAATCCGATGGCATAGGCGCCTCGGTCCCCCGCCCGATATGGCCGTAGGTCTCCTCGATGTACTCCCGGATCTCCCTCACTGGCTTCTCTTCCTCGTACAGCCTCTTAGCGTCACGCGCTATCGCTACGCAGATCCTTCAAGTGAACCCCATCTCGTCGATGCGCACGAGCCCTTCAGGAGTTATCTCGTCGATGAAACAATCCCAGTCACTTATGTGGCCCACATCCTCACACCCACAATAACAAGGGATATACTTCAATATCTCCAGATGCTCCGCCGCAAACCGGTAGGCCTCCTGCACATCAGCCGAGGCTGAGAGCACCTCCGGGGGAAAGACCAACACTCTCGGGGTCGGAGGGAGCCTGCTTTCGCCCTTCATGATGTCACACCCTGAAAATGTCAGCACCAAAGCGGCTAACAAGGCAAGATAGAGGAGTTTTCTCATCTCCTTAGCCTCCTTTCATTAGCCCCATCTTACCACACCGCTGCAATAATTACCGTCACTTCCCCAGCCTTGAACCCACGAACCCCCTCTGTCCCCGCAGGAACTCAGCGATCCCCATAGCCCTCTTCCCCGCCAATTGCACCTCCTCCAGGGCCAGGAGCCCCTCCCCCGTGACCACTGCTGCCCCCGCTCTCACGGCTATCACTAAACCAGATTCCCCCCGCCCTCCCTTCATGGGGCGAGCCCGTAGGATTTTCAGCGGTCGCCCCTCAAAATCTGTATATGCGCCGGGCCAAGGGTTGTAGGCCCGAACCTGTCGCCATATCTCGACGCTGCTCTTGCTCCAGTCGATGACTCCATCCTCCTTCTTCAAGATTCTGGTATAGGTCGCCCTATCGTCTTCCTGAGGCTGCGGTGCTATCTCCCCCTTAAGCCAGAGAGGCAACGTCTCCAATAGCAGGTCGGCTCCCAGGTAGGCTAGCTTCTCCGTCAGTGAGCCTTGATTATCCTCGGGGGCGATGGGTTGTCGCGCCTGAGCCAGGATGGGGCCGGTGTCCATCCCCTCATCCATAAGCATGATAGTGATCCCCGTCTCCTCCCCCCCGGCCAAGAGGGCCCCTGCCACCGGGGAACCGCCCCGGTATTTGGGCAAGAGGGAGGCGTGGACGTTGAGGCAGCCGAAGGGAGGGATGGCCAAAACCTCTGGCGGCAATATCTGACCATAGGCGGCTACCACGATCACGTGAGGCTCCAACTCTAGCAAAGAGGCAACTACCTCCTCTTTCTTGAGGGAGTGCGGCTGCATCACTGGGATCCCCAAGGCCAAAGCCACCTCTTTCACCGGCGAAAAGGAGATCCTTCGCCCTCGACCCACCGCCCTATCGGGCCTAGTGACCACGGCCACCACTTCATACTCCTCCCGCAACCTCTCTAAGGAGGGAAGAGCGAACCGCGGCGTGCCCATAAAGATCAACCTTTCACTCATTGGACCTCCCAGGAAAGTTCGACCGCACCCTTTCCCCCGCTTGGGGGTTAAATATTTTGAATGATTCTATCACACCTAACTCGCCATTCCAAATGCTTGACATCTGGGCAAAGGGTGGTAAAATAAAAACAAAAAGGAGGAAACAATGGTCGAAGAGAAAGCGCCGCCGGGGGAGATAACACAGAACGACAAACTGATGGCTGCCATCTCCTACCCTATCGCACTTCTGGCAATCATCATCCTCTTGGTAGAGAGCATGAAGGTCAGGGCTTTCCAGAAGTATCATGCCATTCAAGCGCTAGCGGCCAACATAGCCCTCTGGATAATCGTGGGCATCGGTGGCTGCCTAGTGACCTTCATCCTAGGGATAATAACCACCCCCGTCGGTGGAATCGGTGGATTTGTGGGGGCCTGCCTCTGGCCACTTCTACTAATCGTCGGGCTCATCCTTCTCCTCTACTGGGCCTATCAAGCCTATCAGGGAAAGTACTTCGACATCCCCGTCATCACCGACTTCATCAAGAAACAAGGCTGGGTTTAGAGAGAAAGGCTCTGCGTGAGAGCGAGGAGGTCTCTCCTCGCTCTTTCCATTGTCAACTCCATCCACTTTCCCTATAATGGGGGCTAATCTCGTAATGGAGGAGAGAGTTGGCCGCCCCTCAACTGAGGTGGGAGGTAGCCAGGCCAGCCCCTCAAGGATATCTGGCTCAATTCCCGGATCTGCCTCCCTCTATCGCGCAATGCCTCTACAACCGAGGGCTCAAAACTCCCCAAGAGGCCTACGCTTTCCTCTCCGGCGAGGCTGAAGAGGACGACCCCTTCCAACTGCGGGGTGTACACCAAGCGGTGGCCCGCATCCGCCAGGCGATCCGCCAAAAGGAGCGGATCGCTATCTATGGCGACTTCGATGCCGATGGCGTGGCCGCCACCGCTCTCCTCGTCCAGACCATCTCCTCCCTGGGCGGACAAGCCTGGCCTTATATCCCTCATCGGGTTGATGAGGGGTACGGCCTCCATAGAGAGGCGGTGGAGAGGCTGGCCCAGGAAGGGTGTCGTCTCCTGGTTACTGTCGATTGCGGTGTCCGCTCCGTAGAAGAAGTAAGGTATGCTCGACAACTCGGCTTAGAGGTGATCATCACCGACCACCACTCGCCTCCCCAAAAACTCCCGCCCGCCCTAGCCGTCCTCAACCCTAAACGAAAGGACTGCCCCTACCCTTTCAAGGCCCTCTCCGGGGCAGGGGTGGCCTTCAAGTTGGCCCAGGCCCTCCTGAGGGTCGAACGGCGCGTCCCCCTCTCTAGGAAGGGCACCCCCTTAAGAGAAGAGGAACTCTTAGACCTGGTAGCCTTGGGCACCATCACCGACCTTTCCCCCCTCTTGGGCGAGAATCGTAGCCTGGTGAAAAGGGGACTCTTAACCCTGAACCATTCACCGCGGCTGGGCATCTTGGCCCTCTCTGCCTCTTTGAAAGAGGCAGTCATCACTTCCCAAACGATCGGCTACATTTTGGGCCCCCGGCTGAACGCCGCCGGACGCCTGGGGGATGCCATGGCCAGTTATCGCTTGCTCACCACCTCCTCCCTCGCCGAGGCCCAAGAACTGGCTTTGGAGTTAGAGGAGAGGAACCGTCAAAGAAAGGATCTCACCCTCCATGTGTTAGAAAAAGCCCAAGAGCAGATCGAGGGGCAGGAGAGCGAGCCTATCCTTTTTGCTAAAGGAGAGGGTTTCCCTTGCGGGGTAATTGGCCTGGTGGCCAGCCGCCTCTCTGAGGAGTTCTACCGTCCCGCGGTGGTGATAGAGTGGGGAGAGAAAGAGAGCCGAGGCTCAGCACGGAGCATCCCGGAGTTCGACATCACCAAAGGCTTGGATGAATGTCAGGATCTTCTCCTAAGATATGGCGGCCATTCCCTGGCCGCTGGCTTCACTGTAAAGAGCGAGGATCTCGCCACCGTAGAGGAGAGATTAAGGGAGATCGCTGCACGCCAACTTTCGCACCTAGAATTCGTACCCACCCTCTTCATCGATACTGAGCTCCCTCTCACCCATCTGGAACCCGCCATCTTCGCCGCCGCCCAGACCCTCGAGCCTTTCGGCCCTTCCAACCCGCCCCCCGCCTTCCTCAGCCGAAGGGTAGAGGTGCGAGAGGCGCGTCCCGTCGGCGAGGCCCATCTCCGGCTCACCCTCACCGATGGACGGGTGATCTGGGATGGCATCGCCTTCGGAAGAGGAGAGGAGGCCAACGCCCTTCCTCGCCACATCGATCTCGTCTATGTCCCCGCGATCCAAATGTGGAATAACGAGGAGCGGTTACAGTTGAGGGTTCTCGATCTCCGCCCCGCGAGTGAGGGATAAAGAATGGAGCGAGAGTACCCCATACGTCCTATCGTCTCCGTAGGGGTGGTAGTCCGCAAAGGGAATCGAGTCCTCCTCGTTCGCCGAGGGCAGGAGCCCCGTAAAGGAGAGTGGAGCATCCCCGGCGGTGCGATAGAACTAGGAGAGACCATCCGCCAAGCCGCCCAGAGGGAACTCGAGGAGGAGTGTGGCCTCAAGATTCAACCCGGCCGGGTCTTGGACGTCATAGATGCCATCTATCGAGACGAAAAGGGCAAAGTTCGCTACCATTATGTGCTCATAGATTTGAACGCGGAATACCTGGGTGGGAAACTAGCAGTGGGGTCGGATATCGAGGAGGCCCGCTGGGTAACGAAGGAGGCACTCCCCAGGTTCTACCTCCCAGAGAAAACCTTAGCCGTTATCCTCAAGGCATTGGAAAAAAATGGGTAGAATCCATCGCTTGTCCTGGATTTAAAATCCAGGACAAGCCTATTATGTAGGGGAGGAGAACGTCGCCCTAAAGGGCGACGCTACATCCCTACCCCACATACCCAATTTGTAGCGTCCGAGTTCATCTCGGACGAAAAACCTCGCAGATAAACTGCGACGCTACAAGACCCCCCTTGCCAATTTGACACCCTCAAAAGCCGGGATATATAATCATTTACGAGGCTTTTTAACCCGCTTTGTTAGAAAGCGAGGGTTCAAAATGCTTATCATTAATGGCACTCTCATAACCGAAAGCGACCTCATCCCCAATGGCACTCTCCTCATCGAAGGCGACCTCATCGCTGATTTAGGAAGCACAAAGGAACTTGTCGCCAAGTACCCAGATGAGCAGAGGCTCGATGCCCAAGGGATGCTGGTCATGCCCGGCTTCATCTGTGCCCACACCCATTTCTACGGCGCTTTCGCCCGGGGGATGGCTCTCAAGGCTGAGCCCCCCACCAATTTCTCAGAGATACTGGAGCGGCTCTGGTGGCGGCTGGATAAGGCCCTCACCTTGGAAGATGTAAGGTACTCCGCTCTCATCTGTCTAGTGGACGCCATACGCCATGGGACGACGACCCTCATCGACCACCACGCCAGCCCCAACGCCATCGAAGGCTCCCTCGAAACTATCGCCTCGGCGGTCAAGGAGGGCGGGGTAAGGGCCTGCCTCTGCTATGAGGTGTCCGATCGGGACGGGGAGGAGAAGGCCACCCAGGGGCTAAAAGAGAACCGAGAGTTTATCGGAGCAGCGAGGGATGGGAAGTTCGGCCCCCTCATCGCCGGAACCTTCGGCCTCCATGCCTCCCTCACCCTCTCCGACGCCACCCTCAAGAAGGCGGTGGAGGCCGCCGAGGGAACGGGTTTCCACATCCACGTGGCCGAGGATATAGCCGATGTCAGAGACAGCCTAAAAAAGTCTGGGCTTCGGGTCGTGGAGCGGCTTAATAAGATGGGCATCCTAGGGGAACGAACCATCGCCGCCCACTGCGTTCACATCGATGCCTACGAGATGGACATCTTGAGGGAGACAAAAACCAAGGTCGTCCATAACCCTCGTTCCAACATGAATAACGCCGTCGGGGCGGCTGACGTCCTAGGTATGTTGAGACGCCACATAGTTGTCGGTTTAGGGAACGACGGCTTCTCCAACAACATGTTCGAAGAGATGAAAGCCGCCTACCTCATCCATAAGCATGTGCAGTGGGACCCCCAAGCCATGCCCGCGGATGAGGTAATCAGTATCGCTACGCGAAATAACGCTCGCATCGTCAACCTCTTCTTCTCTCACCCCTTGGGAAAACTCTCCATCGGCGCCTACGCCGACATCATCCTCTTGCGCTATCTGCCTCCCACCCCTCTCCGACTGGGAAACCTCCCTTGGCATATCATCTTCGGCATGGACGGAAGCCAGGCGGATACCACCATCGTGGGAGGGCGAATTCTCATGCAGGGCCGGAGATTAGTTACCCTAGATGAGGAGGCTATCTTCGCCCGCGCCCAGGAACTGGCCAGGGATCTATGGGTGAGGGTGTAGCTATGTCAGAGAGAATCCGCTATTTGTGGAAACGCGCCACCACCCCGATTAAGGTAGGACTATTTTTCGGCACTTTGGGTGCTCTTCTGGCCCTCTTGGGCTGGTTCCGGGTGAGGGGAGACCTACTGGGCCTACTTCTTGCCCTCCTCATCTCCTTCGCCACCTGGGGGGTCGTCTCCTGGGCCATAGCCCAGGCGGTCTACGAGGTAGAGAAAGACGAAGGTGGCCAAAAGGTGTAACCTCTGCGCAGGGCGAGGCAAGGTTGGGGAAGAAGAGGAGACCTGTTACCTCTGCCGAGGAAGTGGCCAGTTCGTCGAAGGCTGTGGCTCCTGTCACCATTTTTGCTTCTCCCCCCTCTCTTATCAAATGAGCAGGGGCGGCTCGGGCTACTGCACTTTATCTTTGCGCCGCCTGCTCCCCGGCTGGCCTAGAAAGAAGGGAGAATGGGAGACCATGAGCAAAGCCCTAGTAAGGGTGGATCACCGTTGCAAAGATTATAAGGAGACCGAAAGGGAGGATGCCACTTTCGGCTCCTGGTGGAGGAAAGAATGGCCGACCTTAAGGTAGAGATCTGCGGCTTGACATTTAAGAACCCCATCTTGGCCGCCGCTGGCCCTCCCACCTGGAACGGAAAGGCAATGGTGGCCTGCGCCCAGGGAGGAGCGGGCGGCGTCGTAGCCAAGACTATCTCTACCACTGCCGCTCAGGTCCCCGAGCCTTGCATGGCCCAATTCGGCAAGGCCTCCATGCTCAACACTGAACTCTGGTCGGAACTCCCCCCTGAACAGTTCATAGAGAAAGAGTATGCCATCGCTAAAGAAACGGGGCTTCCCCTAATCATCAGCCTAGGCTACACCGCCGACCAGATAAGAGAACTCGCCCCCAAGGTAGAGCCCTACGCTGACGCCTTGGAGTTGAGCACCCATTATATCGGCGAGGACCCACGGCCTATGATCGAGGCCATCCAGGCAGTGAAGGACGCGGTAGAAGTGCCCGTCTTCGTCAAACTGAGCCCCTTGGGTAGGGAGATGAAAGCCGCTGCCCAGGCAGCCCAAGAGGCAGGAGCCGATGGGATAGTCGCCATCAACTCCTTCGGCCCCTGCCTGGCGATAGATGTAGAGAGCGGCCTTCCCCTAATGGGGAGCGAGGAGGGGTATGGGTGGCTCTCCGGCCAGGCTCTTAAGCCCTTGGCCTTGCGTTGCCTCTTCGATGTGGCGCGCACCGTTAATATACCCGTCTTCGGCTGTGGGGGCATCTCCCGAGGCACCGACGCCATCGAGCATTTCATGGTCGGGGCCTCCGCCGTCCAACTCTGCACCGCCGCTATTTTGCGCGGCCCCTCCGTCTTCGGCAAGATCGCCCAGGAGATGGAAGCCTGGCTCGACTCCCACGGCTACGCATCCGTGAACGAGGTCAAGGGCCTCACCCTACAACGCATCAAAGAGCGCAATGTTCGCACCACCCATATACCGCCCATCGTCGACCTCGACCTATGCAACGCCTGCCGACTCTGTGAGATATCTTGCGTCTACGACGCCATAAACGTCATCAACGATAAGGCCCAGGTGGACGAGGAACTCTGCTATGGCTGCGGCCTCTGCGTCACCCGCTGCCCCACCCGGGCGCTCTCCATACCGGCATAATATGAAGGGCAGGTTTCCATACCTGCCCTATCTGCTGCTGCCTCTCGTTACCGCTTGTCCTGGATTTTAAATCCAGGACAAACATCAATCCAGTTTCTACGTAGCGTCGGGCTTCAGCCCGACGGGAGAACGCCCCCCTAAAGGGCGACGCTACATTTTCACGCCTTCTCCCTCTTCCATTTTTCTCCCAATTCTGCTACCCTTAACCCAGGATGCGTCTCCAAGAATCTTTAACCCTCAATCGCGGCGACATCGTCTCCTTTGTCGGCGCCGGCGGGAAGACCACCGCTATGTACCGCCTGGCCCAAGAACTGGTGGGCCTGGGCTGGCGGGTGGTAACCACTACCACCACCATGATCCGTCCCCCTACCCTTGAGCAGAGCGAAGAAACGATCCTAGAAGCCGACTTAACCCTCCTCCTTCAGAAGGTGGAACAAGCCCTAGAGGGCCACCATCACGTTACTGTGGCTACTGGTCAGAAGCAGGATGAAAAAGGCAAATTGGTAGGCCTCCAGCCCGAACTCGTGGGAAAACTGACGAATATTCCCTCGATAGACGCCATCATTGTAGAGGCCGACGGGGCCCGAGGCCGCTCCCTCAAGGCTCCTGCTCCCTACGAGCCCCCGATCCCCCCAGCCACGACCATCCTCGTTCCCATGATAGCCGTAGATGCCATAGGCCAGCCCCTCGATGAGAGGATAGCCCATCGCCCTGAACTCGTCGCTCGGCTGACGGGAGCCTCCTTAGGAGACCGAATCACGCCAGAGATGGCAGCCCAGGTCCTCGCTCACCCCGAAGGGGGGCTCAAAAACGCTCCCCCTTCAGCCCGAGTGATCGCCCTCATAAACAAGGTGGACCCCTTGACTTTGGCACCAGCCCAGGAGGTAGCCAAGAACTTCCTATCCGCCAGTTCTATAGATCGAGTGCTTCTAGGTGTGGTGGCGGAACCTGAACCCATCCTCGAGTGTTGGACGAAGGTGGCAGGAATAATCCTCGCGGCTGGCGAATCCCGCCGTCTGGGGCATCCCAAACAACTCTTGCCCTTGGGCCAAAAGACGATGCTAGAACATATAGTGGAGGTAGCCCTTTCCTCCCCTTTTCAGGAGGTAATTGTCGTCTTGGGACACCGCGCAGAGGAGATCCAGCCCCTCTTAAGGAGGGTAAAGGTGGTAGTTAACGAAGAGTGGCCCCAGGGGCTGAGCAGTTCCCTCCGCGCAGGCTTACAGTCCCTCCCCCCTGGCTTTGAGGCCTGTCTCTTCCTCCTGGCCGACCAACCCAAGGTGACGCCCCAACTGGTAGAGAGCATAATCACTAGACACCGCCGCACCCTGGCCCCCATCGTGGCCCCTCGCTTTCGAGGACGACGTGGGAACCCGGTCCTCTTCGCCCGCCCTCTATTCTCCGAACTTCTCAGTTTAGAAGGAGAGGAGGGAGGAAGAAGCCTCATCGAGAAACATAGCCATCTGGTAGAATGGGTAGAGGTCGATTCAGAAGAGTATTTCCTTGATATAGATACCCAGGAAGATCTAAAATATCTCAGGAGCAAGGAATGAAGCCGCTCTCCTCCATCAAGAACCTGATCATCGACATGGATGGAGTGCTCTATCGGGGCCGCCGAGCGTTACCTGGAGCCAAAGAGTTCTTAGGACATCTGGAGGAGAGGAGGACCACCTATACATTAGTCACCAACAACGCCACCCGCACACCAGAGGAGTTCGTCGCTCTACTCAAGGAGATGGGCATCGAGGCCTCTCCTCGGCGGATCCTCACCTCGGCCTTGGCCACGGCCGACTATCTGGCGAACCTCCTTCCTAAAGGTGCTCGGCTCTATCTCATCGGTGAGGAGGGGCTATATTCCGCCCTTGCGGCTCGAGGCTTCGAGTTTGGAGAAAGGAATGTAGAGGCCGTGGTCGTGGGGATGGACAGACAACTCACCTACGAGAAACTGAAAAGCGCCACCATAGCCATCCGCCAGGGCGCTCGATTCATAGGGACCAACTCGGACAAGAGTTTCCCCGCCGAGGAGACGTTAGTCCCTGGGGCTGGTGCTATCCTCGCGGCCATAGAGGCAGCAACAGGCGTACAGCCCACCGTCATCGGGAAGCCGCAGCCCATCCTTTTTCAGATGGCTTTACAAAGGATGGGGGCCACCGGAAAAGAGACGGCCGTCATCGGCGACCGGCTGGAGACCGACATCCTAGGAGGCCAACGGTGCGGCCTCACCACCATCCTCCTCCTAAC